>Ga0315907_10000195_pt1 | contig 89506 bp, 91 predicted proteins | sample LakEriMetagenome_3_FD_203525 | JGI IMG/M metagenome (GOLD analysis project Ga0315907, IMG submission 203525) | Freshwater fungal communities from buoy surface, Lake Erie, Ohio, United States - Buoy 12 MA123 | ecosystem: Environmental > Aquatic > Freshwater > Lake > Lake biofilm | place: USA...
GCAATACGGGAAGAAAAACTTTTCGGTAGGAATAGGCGAGGAGGGTAGAAAGTAATAAAAACGCGACGGAGTTGTTAAACAGGTGATTGATATCGAATTTGTCATGAATTAGCGGCATAAACAGGATGCCTTTCAAGCCTTCTACGGTTCTTGGTAAAATGCCGTATTTATAAAATGGCTGGGCAAATAAATGTTGCGCCCATTGAATTAACCAAAGGAACGCAAGGATAAAGGCACCGGGGAGGGCATAGGGCCAAAGGCGCTTATCAAAATGTTCATGTTTCACGGGTTGAATCTTACAAGGCCTGTGCCTTTCTTTATTTTATGACAGAATGGCTGAAAGGGAGGGGTATAGGTGTTGGATGAAGTCGATTAAGGCTGGATTCATACGATTCTACGCATGGTCAACTTATATCCTTGTTCACCGTTTTTCATTTTAACATGGTCTAAGGAAAGTAATATGAATTTATCTTTTAGTTGCTGCTTGTGATAAACGGACATAATCAAGCGCTCCTCTTTTTCATCGAACTTGATTTTCAATCCGCTATTGTCAAAACTCCATGATGTTGGTGGAGGCTCTTGACAAACGTGAGTTTCTGTCAAGCTAAAGGTGGTACTGTTGGAGAAGGTCCAAGTAGTCACATAACAACAATGCGCGGTCAAATAATAATACATGTCACTGTACAAGATAAGCGTATCGGAGGTGGCATAGGTGCTGTCCGTAGCATAGCATGCGGTCCATTCTGTTGGCGGCACCGGACAACACATGTCAGGTTTTAAGCTGAAAAATCGTTTTATATTTTGCTCCGATAATTCTAGGTCTTGCCCAGCAGTTGGATTGGTTTGTCCATACCCTGAAGTCACGGAAAATAGCGTCAATAGGATAAAAAATATGCGTATCAATGGCGATGTGTTAAAAAATATCGCAAACGGTTTCAGGTTTACAGCGAGGGGATTTAATACAGTCCTCCCTAACTCGAAGTTAGCTTAAATTCTTTATTTCAATTGCTTTTCAGCGAGATTACTGAGGAAATTTTATTTTTGCTTTCGATTTGAATTATTGCATTTTTTGCAACAGTTGAACTCCAACTGAGTTCTTCTTTAGAATATATATAATTTACCTAATGTTATTGATGTTCTTACTCATGACGCTTGTTTTTTTTGACATACCACATATTGGTATTTTTTAAAAATAAAAGATCCGATTTTATTGAGTATACGTAAGATTTTGCCCCTACTAACTCGTATTCCACACACCCTTAAATGGTGTCTAATAACTGCGCTAATTTTCTATCTTTTTCGGTAACGATGTTTCCTTCGTCGTGTGTACTTAATTCCACGGTTACCGTGTTGTACATGTTGGTCCATTTTGGATGATGGTTCAATGCTGCGATATGAACACTTGCTTTGACCATCCAGTCTATAGCCTCTTGGAACGTAGAAAATTCAAAGGTTTTGTGGAGCGTGTTGTTGCGCTCGGTCCAGGGGTTCATAGGCGTTTCATTTATGATACATTAAAGGTAAAGAATGGACGTAAAATTTCTTGTATTCGGGCAAATATACTTGTGCCAAAGTAAATTGGCAGGAAACGTTCATCTTAACGCCGTCTTGATGGTAGCTTTCAAAGCAGTGTTCTTTTGCCAGATAAAGCTCAAATCCACGTTCATTGACGTATCGATAGGCCGGTATGGAATCTGATTGATATGGAATGAAAAATAACGGTTGTCGAATACTGGATTGATCCAGCGTTAGCAATTCAGTTATTGAATCTTTTTGTATCCAATTGTCCAAAATCGTCAGATCCATTTGCAGTGTTAAACTATCCGTGGACACCAGATACATACCCGCGATGATGCGTTTTCCTTCGATACTATCTGCTCCGAGAAAGAGTTCTTTCTTTTTTAGGTAACCGTTTTGGGAAAACGAGTAGGAGCTAAGCGCAATAAAAATCAGGGTAAAAATGGGGTTCATGATCTACTTTCCAACGGCCCTTGAGCTAAATTAGGGTGACGCAAGTTTAGGTTTTGTTTACTTAAAATAGCTCAATAATTCTTGGGTATAGGATGATTTACTAGTTAAGCATGAATCACCTTTCGTTTTTAGAATTTTTCTTCGATAAACGTCCTTCATCGGATCGTAAATTAAAAGAGTATAGGAAGTTACACCCATATCGCACGCACCGCCCGAATCGTCAAAGCCCGATACATCCAGATCCGCTTCGATTTTATTCAAATCCATGGGATGCATTGTGGGTGGAATGGTTTTCTGGGTTGCCCTGCGTATATTACTAAATAAAAGTTTTCGATGGATAACTCCATCCTTTTCATAGCCCCAAAAACAATTCCCGCTGAATTTTTCAGAAGACATGAAAAAATACCAATCATAAGGATTTTCATACTCCATGAATAATCCGTTGACGGGATCCAAAAAATACCCGCGGTGCTTTTTTCCCCACGCTAAACTAAAATACTCATAATTCAAGAAAAATGAAGGAATGTTATCGTCGTTGTAATCAGTGCTATTCATCATTTCGTAGACCTTTAATTAAGTATACCATTGTTTTTTTCGAATACCCTCAACGGTTTGGGGCTTGGCGAATTTTTACCATCCGCAGGCGGATAGTTGCGGATATACAAAATTTGATTAACCACTGCACTGTCCTACGAAGTACTAAACCAACACTTTTCCCCAGCCGCTGTTGTGCTTGAAGGTTACCAGCAATTCTGCCAAGTTGTTCCATCAAATACTCTGAGTTTGTTTAAAGTGTTATCAAAATAAATGTCACCTTTGGAAGGGGATGAGGGAGCTGCTGATAGCGGTTCAAGGCGCATAACTGATTTAATGTGCAACGTTCTTGCCGGGGTTGTAGTCCCAACCCCAACATTACCACTTGACGATATTACCATTCTAACCGTATTATTTGCATAGGGATCCGATTGGGTAGTTGTCGCACCGGTTGCAAAATAAATGTCTTGCGGTAAGGATGCTGCTGTAACATTTCCATTGATTCTTCCCCCAATAATAGCGCTACCTATGGAGTTGGATACTCCATTGTATCCACTTAAAATAAGTCCACCCGTGTAATCATTATTATTGATGACGTTTGGGGCGGATAATGAACCCCTATATTTATTGAGAAATAATAACGAAGCGCTGCTGTTGTTAGAATATTGTGAAATACTTGCGCCTCTTAATGGAGATGTATTATCAGTTACTATGTCAAGGGATAATTTAGGCGATGAAATACCAATCCCAACTTTTTTATAGGTAAAAACTGAGTCTGCATTTATGCTCCATGAATCGGTATTTTTTGCATGTAACGCATAAGGTACACTCAGCAATTGACTTGTGCCTGAAATGGTGTAGTTGACGCCGCCCGTGGGGTCTGTTTCTGTTTTCACAAAATAAGGACCGTTTGCCCAGTCAATATTAGCGAAGCTGCCCGAAACACCAATTCCTCCACCAATTTCAAGGCTTACTAAACCGTTTGCATTTGCAATGGGTGTTTGCGTTTCAACATACACCGCTGTGCCATTTGGCGTGGTTTGTAAAATACTAATTCGCATACCAACAGTAGAGTTTGTAACTAGAGCATTGGAATTGTTGCGAATAACGGCTTGGTAGCTCATTTTGTTAGGTGATTGAGCAATCACGTTGGCAGTTATTAAAATTACTGCACAAATAGTAATTATTTTTTTCATGATTTTTTAGTTTTTGATGATTTTAAAGGATTGAAGCTTCTTGTTTTCTTGGTTTACAACATAAACCAAGTAGGTAGCAGAGGGCAAACCATTCAAGTTGATTTTTGTTTGCTGCGCTGTTACTCGTCCGTTGATCAATTGTTTACCCTGAATGTCATATAACAGATACCATAATGTTTCGTGATTGTAATCACTTATTTGCAGGGTTAAATTTTCTGTGATAGGGTTAGGGAAGGCCGACAGAGAAATATTTAGATTCGTTTCCTTAATGCCAATTGTAAAAATTTCGTAGGCATGTTGCACTCCCTGAGCCACACTTCCATTAAATCCTGTGTTGGTTGTGTATACTACCTGCCCGACACTATAAGCAACAGTGCCACCGCTACCCGTGGCATCGCCACCAGATGAATTGGCAGACTCTTGAGCTTGTGCAAAGCCCATCCATAGCAGTGCTGCCATTAAAAAAACTGCGGGTCTTAATTTGTTTTTTGTCATCTTTTTTATTTTACTTGTTAATACTTGTTTTTATTTATCTTTTTTTATTGTTTTCCTTGTCGTTTCGGTATTTCCAATGAACGCTAACTAGCTTATACCCGCTATAACCCCACCCCAATCCCACCGATTTGGGTGTATATGCGCAGGTTTGTATCGTATGTACGAAGATACGATTTTTCTATTTTAATGGATAGAGAACGTCTTGCATTGTTGTTTTACACCGCGGCTTCACACAAGGCACAACATTGCGTATTTTTGTAGCATGGAACCCATTCGAAACAAAGTAAAAGACAGCGGCTTGAAAATGTTTTTGGTGGTGTTTCTGGTTAGTTATAGAGTTTATAATCAATAACAGATTGTGTCTAGAAGATGCGAAATGTTTTGCCGACAAAGGCTATCAAGATTTTGCTACCATGCGTCATCCAATTGGAAAAAATCGATTTCACGGTAGGGTATACCTTTATGTGTGCGGTGTACCTAGAAAAGGCCATCAATTCTGACACCTCAAGAGTTTAAAATATGCTTTGACCATCCAGTCTATAGCCTCTTGGAACGTAGAAAATTCATAGGTTTTGTGGAGCGCGTTGTTTCGCTCAGTTCAATGGTTCATGATCTGTTTGGTATTTAGTTGGTGTTTACGGGTTTGGCTATTTTATTAATCTGTAAACCGTCTTTGATTTGTCTCCCACTTTCTCAAATAAACCCAGTTTAATTCCCTGTTTCAAATCCCGACTGGCGGTTGCCGAGGATATCTCTTTGAACACGCTCATGTAATCTTTCCGGCTGAATTCTGGTTCACATATTTCCGAATAATAGGTTAAGCGATCTTGTGTTGACATAACGTTACCTTTAACATCAAGCATCGTATACAACGAATCATTAACTACCTTGAGCATATATTCAATGAATGGGGTTGAACTGCCTGATTTGTCACTTTGAGAAAGCGCATGATAATAATCACCTTGGGTTTTATGTATGATGTTTTCAAAAGGAATGAATTCAAAGACAGGGTATTCTTTCATTAAAATTAAGGTTTGCCATAAACGCCCCATTCTTCCATTACCATCAATGAAGGGATGAATGAATTCCATTTCATAATGAAAAACGCAGCTCTTTATTAAAGCGATCTCTTTTGATGTTTTTAGATAATTGAATAAATCATTCATCAAATGTGGCACATGCTCGGCAGGAGGAGCCATGTGAGCAATCTGATTACCTGCCATAATATCGACCCCTTTTTTACGATATTTTCCATTATCCGTCACCAATCCTTTCATAAGGATCTCGTGAGCTTTAAGGAATGATTTTGAAGATTTTGGATCGAATGATTTTAGTTCATTATAAACGTTTATAGCGTTCAATACCTCATTTACATCTTTCTCGGGACCAATGATTCGCTTGTTTTCAATCAGGGCGGTGATTTGTACTTCTGTTAGTGTATTCCCTTCGATACTTAAAGAAGAATGTATGGTCTTAATACGGTTTTCTTTTCTGAGTTTAGGTGAGGGCTTATCAAGGAATTTCGCATTGATTTGACCTATTTTTTCTGAAATAGAAGCGATCAGTTGTAAAATTTCTGGGGTGATTTGATAAGGTGGGCTCATAGGCTGATACTATCATTTGATACTATCAAATATAAAACAAATTTAAAGAATGGGTACGTTGGTAAAAATTTGAAATAACGTTTTGCGTGTAGGCGATGTTGCCTTGTGTTGCGCCTGCGGCAAGGCAATATTGCTTACACGCTGTTATGGGCTGATTATTTTATCTAAATGATTCAAGTACGGCATTACATTTCTATCCGTTGCATTTGTCATAGATTTATATCTTGAAATATCAATTCCAACTTTCTCAAAAAAACTTTTTTCTTCCTTCTCCTTGTGTTCTTTGTGACGGATGAATTAAATAATGGACTTTTATATTTAAGTTGTTTGTTTTTACTATCTATAAAAGTGCGTCAAAAACATTTTTCCCGAAGGTGATAATACATTCAGGATTAACGTAATTAATTTCATCAAGTGGAAACGCATTATGTAATTTAGCTTCCAAAAATCTTTTGTGTCTTTCAAAACCTGCGAACCATATTTTTCTTAAATCGGTTAAATATATTTGATGCGTTTTGGAAAGGTGTTCGGTAATTTTGTAATATACAGTCTCTTTTGCATCCTTAAGGTGCAGGGAGTAAGGAGTGCTAATGGCAATTTGATCATATATTGAGAGATTATTTTCAGAGAAATAATTCCAGTTTCTCAATGGTTCTGAGCCTATAACCATTAATTTCCTGCTGTTTACCGTTTTAGAAGAAGCTATTATCGGCAAATCAATGCCGGTTAACAAATAATGTTCTATGTCAGATAACTCAGGTACTGAAATATCAGCTTTGTTAATACACGATGCCTTGTGTTGTAATCTTTTTTTTCTTCTTTAATTTCATTGTACATTAAATAAACCTTATCATCATTTATGGCAAGATGTTTTGAAACAAGTTTTAATATGTTTTCTGTTGTAGTTAACTCCATTTTTACATCAGTTTTTTCATTTTAATATCAACCATCATCTGGTTTCCTTTTTCGGTTAATGTCCAGTAGGTTTCTTTATCATGTACACTTCTTTTCTTAATACTTTGTTCAATAAGACCTAATCCCATAAAAATGACTCTTATATCTTCTGTAGATTGTTCGTAATTAATTGGAAGACCAGAAAAATTATTTACAAAAATGGGGTGATACCCTTTTATTTTCAATAATTCACTGAACAATTCAGTATTATTACCTTTTTCAAATTTAATGTATGGCAAATTATTTTTTGACTCTATAGCAATTTGTAAGCGTTCTTCAAAAATGTCTATTAATGGTTTAATTTGCGACATTATATCACCTGAAATTGCATTATTAAAATCGGTTTGTGTGATTTCATTGATCATTTTTGGAGCGGTATTAGAAAAAATGGATTCTAAACTAATTTTCACACCGCACTGTGTTTGTTCTATTCTTTCTTTATGGTCAGAATGGAAATAATCGCTTACTGTTTTATTATATACACTAATATACCAAATAAAATCATATGAAATATTCTTCAGGATGTTATTTGAATTATCCAAATTATTTTTTGGCAATTCTTGTAAAATATTTGAAAAGATTTCTTTTAAATAAACCAACCCTCGAGCTTGAGTTTTGAAAAAATCGGCTAAATCACTCGAAAGATTTTTCTTTACGTAATCATAAGACTTTACATAAGGTTTTTCGGGTTTTCCATCAACAAACTTTCCTGTCGCATAGCTAAATTCATCTTTATCCCATTCTCTGCCTATCCCAGTCCTTTTCCCATCAATAAAATCACCTACATAATATTTCCCATTCTGCCAAATAAAAATTCCTTTACCAGTTCTTTCGCCTTGAACCCAATTGCCCTCATAATAATCGCCTTGATTCCAAATATATGCCCCATAGCCATGCCGGCTTCTAGTTAAAGGATCTATATCTCCTATATATAAACCATTATCATATTTAATTTTTTCTGCATCAGTTATTTTTTTCTTATCATATTTACCAGCTTTAACATCATCTAACTCTTCTACCCATTCTCCATTTTTCATATAACCCTCAGAAGTTTCACCGTCTTCGTGAGTGATTTTTACATTGCCTTCAATAAATTCACCATCTTTAAATATCCCTTTTTCAAAACTACCATCATTGAATGTTCTATTGCCCTCACCATTTAACCCTTCTTCATTAAATTCACCTTCCTCTTTTGTTCCACTTTCCCAAGTGATAGTTCCCTTTATCAAAAGTCCGCCTTTAAATTCTCCTTCTTCCACAACCAATTCGCCATTATCATCCTTACATGAACATTTCCCTTTTCCATTGAGGCCTTCTTCATTAAACTCACCTTCTTCCAAACTTCCGTCATGGTAGGTAATAATTCCTTTAATTAATATATCGTTTTCCCAGGTTCCATCAAAAACATTTCCTTCTTCATCTATCCATTTTGCTGTTCCGTTCTTTTTTACAGAATCAGTTATAACATCTTTTTTTTCTTCAGTAGTTTTATCATTGCTTACTTCGGTTTTATTCAATTTTGTAATTTGACCATCCCATTTACTTCGCAATGCACCTTGCTCAAATCCAATTTTATATTTTCCCTTGAATGACAGATCATCTGAAAAAACAAATTCAAATAATCCTTCTTTACCCGAATTCTTCCAAATTCCGGTAATAATATTTCCGGAAATGCTTCCTTCAAGTACTCCTGTTTTAGAGTATTTTCCATTGACATTTTCACCTGTCTGGTCTATGGTTAAATCACCTTGATTTGTAGTGTAATTTCCTGTTGTATTCATAGTATGTTAATTTTAATTTGCCCATAACGGTTCGCGTGCAGGCGATCGTAGCCCTGTGTTGCGCCTGCGGCAGGGCTATGGCGCTTGCACGCTGTTAGCGGTTCGGGCTTTTTGTTTTTAATTTGTCTAATTGTGTTTTCAATGTGTTGAATAGTTTGATTTCTAATGTCATTGTATCTAAATTTTCTATTGTCCAAAATGGGATTTCCATAGCGGTTATTGTGATTTTGTCATCTGTTCTGAAACCTGAATTTATTTCAAAAATGTCTGGCTCGTTTATGTCGTCTGTTATATTTGGATACAAAAGGAAAATGTCTGTGCAACCCCTACGGAAAGCGTAGCTTGTCATTTGATAAAGGTCGGCTTGTGCTATTCCTTTTTTAATATCGTTTTTGAAGTCGAACGAACGAAGTTTGTATTTCGTGTCAATAATTACTTTTCGTCTGTCTGCTGTTTTGGAGGTCAAAAATATGTCGTGTTGCATATTAAATGCTTTCGGATTGCTTGACAAATATTCGTTTGACTTTTGATATTCTACTTTCCAATCATTAGAAAATTTGTCGGCTAAAAAACCCGCAGCAAAATCTTCAAAAATGTATTCCATAGGAAACATCAAGCACCATTGAGACAAGTCATAAGTATTACTTGAATAAAGTTGTTGATTCAAAATTAATTTACAACTGTCAAGAACTTTGTTGTAATCTTCAAAAAAAGAATTGATGGTAATATTTTCAACTTCGTAACTGTTGCAAGGAATGTCTTCAACTTCGTCTAAAATGAAAACAACTTCTTGAAGCATTTGTATGTTTTCCGCAAACTTTGTTTGATTCATTAAAAGTCGTGAACAATACTTGATTACACGATTTACTTTGTTGTCAAACAAAAATGGTTCGTAGTCGCATTCTATGTTTTGAAAATTTCCACTTACCAAACTGTTTGCAATGTATCTTTTAAAGTTTATTGAACCTCTTGGTGTTTGCATTGATTCTTCAACAGGTTGGTACATTGTTAAAGGTTGATTTGAAACTGTTTCCAAAAATTGATTTGCAATTAAGTTTATAATCAATTCAGGAAATTCGTCAATTGAAAATCTGTCAAGTTGTGCTTGACTGAAAGGAAATTTCCATTTGCTACAATAGTTCAACCAAAAAAAGATATGACGAAGCATATCGTTTTTGTCTTTGTCTGGACTATTGCGAAATACTTTTGGATAAATCTCAACTAAGTCGTTTGCTGTTTGAATAAAGCCAACATAGTTGTTCGCTCTAATTTCATTGTTTGAAAAGCGTAAAAAAGGCTGATAGTTTTTATCGGTTTCGTTCTCTTCTAATTCATCTGTTAAATCTGTGAAATTACGTTGTCGCCAAATTGATTTTAGCGAATGAAATAGGGTTGTAGAATTTTCAACTTTTACCCATTTATCATATTCAAACAACGTCCGTTTCATTTATCGTAGCGATATTGTCCAATTAAATTGTGTAGTGTCGTATTCAACTTTCCAAGTTGTTTCATTGAATATGTCTGAAACGATTTTCGTTTTTCCTGAAAAATATTCCATTAAAAGTGGAATAACTTTGTTTCTTAAAGTTGTTTCAATCGCTTCGTCTTTCATAAAATAGGCGTGACCAATCAAATAATCGGCAGAATTTTTCAGTTTGTAAATTTCTTCGTTTATTTTTTGAAGTAACGTTTTCGCTTCAGATTTTAATTTTTCGTTTCCGTAATCTGGATAATAACCAATAAACTCAAATCTTCTACGCAAAGCAATATCAATGAGAGCAATAGACTTGTCAGCCGTATTCATTGTGCCGATAAGATAAAGATTTGGCGGAACGCCAAATTCTTTTTCTCCATTTGGCAATGAAATTTTCAATTCATTCGGTTTTCCGAGTCTTTTGTCATCTTCAAGCAATGTGATTAGTTCGCCAAAAACTTTTGAAATGTTTGCACGATTTATTTCGTCAATGATTAAAACGAAGTTTTTTAATGGTTCTTTTTGAACAGTTGTTGATTGGAATTTATATCCCTTTTCTTTAAGAAACTTTCTGAATTTCTCAATTAGTTCAAAACTGTATGTGGCGTGTTGTTTCTCTAAACTTGGTACGTTCTCTAATTTCTTTATGTCTTGTCGGTTTTGTACGTCAGCAAGATAAATGTTGATTAATGCATCATAGTGCATTCCAATTCGCTGATTTTTCCAAAGCTCACCATTTTCTTTCTCGCCTGTGTAAATGAAAACTTCGTCCTCAACTGAATAAATTGAAACATTGTTTTTTATAGGAAATTTTCCGTTTTCTTCAATTTCGGCTTCAACATACTCTTTGAACTCTTCAATTTTCTCATTTACCCAATTCTCTTTTGAAATCGTTTGTTCGTCTTTCAAAGAGTTCTCGTAGTTTTCTCTTGCTCGTTTAGCTATTTCGTAAAATATACCATAATGCTTTTTGAAACTTAATTCACTTGTCGTTTCACTAACATTTGGTCGAATACCGACCATAAAATCTTCATAGGAATAATTTTGATGAAATGTTACAAATTCAATTTGTCCTTGTTTACGCAATTCATCAAATATTGTCTTGTTAGAAATGTGGTCAGATGACGAACCTGTTGCTATAGCAACGGCTTTGTCAATACTGTTATATGTCTTGCCCGTGCCGGGCGGTCCAAATAAAATTGAATTTAACGGCATATTTGAAACTATTTGAGTTATTGTATTCGGGGCTTTTGGTAAGTTTAATTGAGCAATAAAATCTTGATAACTGTTGATTGCTGCAGAATAAAATCCGCCTTTACCGTATGAAGTTGGAATGTCTGGGTGATAAAAATGTCCTCCTTCGGTTTGATTTTTTTGTTCTCTCAATAAGTCATTATACAACTTATTAAGATTTGAAAGATTGTCTTCTTCAAAAATTTCTGTCTTTGTAATTTGTGTAAGATAATCAATAGCGTTAACGTAAGAAGCTGTTCTGTTGCTGCCTTCTACGTCTGTACTACTTAACCAATTTATGAATTGTTGTTTGTAGTTCATCTTGGAAGAATTTACATAATTAACTAACGAAGCGTAAGCGTCTGGCAACGAAGTTTTCAAAAATGTCAATACGTTTTCAAGTCCAAAGTTATATTGGTTGATGCCTGCAAATGTTGTTGGGTTGTTGTGTGTTTCAAGAGTGTGACTTACGCTGTTTTCAGATTTGAAAAGGTAATTGACTTTTACAGCTGGCTTGTCGCCTGAGTCGCCCATATTTAAAGTCAAACCGTTAAACTGATATTCTGATTCACAAATTGCAATTCCTTGAAATGAATTTTTACCCATTACAAAAATCAAGTCTCCAATTTTTAATGAATTTACAAATGGATAAATCGCTCTCTTTCCTGAGCCGATGTCGTCTGCTGATAGTGATTTGTAATTAGTGTTTTTGTCAATCCAATCAAAAGTCAACAAGTCCGAATTTTTTAATATATACCATTTGTTTGAGTCTGCACAACGCCAAATTCGTTTGAATTTACTTTTTAATTTTTCTTTTAACTCTTGTATTTCCATTCTCTTTTTCTAATGCTATTGTTTTAATTGTCGTCTCAAGGTCTTTTTAGCCTGACCGCTAACTAGCTTATACACGCTATAAACCTTCCTCAAGCACTCCGATTTGGTTGTATAAGCGCAGGTTTGTATCGTATGTACGAATATACGATTTTTCTCTTTTAACGGATGGAGAACCTCTTGCATTGTTGTTTTACATCGCGGGCTTCGCGCAAGGCACAACATTGCGTATTTTTGTAGCATGGAACCCATTCGAAACAAAGTAAAAGAAAGCAGCTTGATTCAATTAGACCTAGCGGATTTCTTACCGAAAGAAGCGCCTGTGAGTTTGGATTTAAGCGAACAACTTTGGCAAGGGTTTGTGCTGAAGGAAAAAGAGTTCAGGGCCTGGATTAAAGAAACCGATTGGTCTATCTACGCTCATAAAGCTGTGCGCATCCATTGCGCTACCGACGCGATCATTCCAACGTGGGCCTACATGCTCGTCACGGCCGCCTTGGCGGAACATACCACAGACGTGGTGTCGGGGAGTGAAGTAGCCATGGAACATTATTTAATTCGCAAGGCACTACAGAATTTGGAAGTATCTGATTTTGTGGATCAACGCGTGATTGTTAAAGGCTGCGCCAACTTACTCGACCAAGAACACGCCTTGACACAATTAGTACTGGCCTTAAAACCTTACGTTAAATCAATGATGTTTGGGGAGCCGTGTTCTACGGTTCCGATTTTTAAGCGTTAAGCTTCTTCTTCAACCGTGGCAGGAACCAAAATTCTACCGCAATGCTCGCACACCAAAATTTTCTTCTTGGTAACGATGTCTAATTGACGTTGAGGTGGGATTTTGTTAAAACATCCACCGCACGAACCACGCATGACTTGAACCACGGCAAGACCGTTCTTCGCGTTGTTACGTAAGCGGGAGTAGGCAAAAATCAATCGCTCTTCGATGTTCTTCTTAGCCGCCTCAGATGCTTTCATTAATTTGTCTTCATCCTTCTGCGTTTCGCTAACGATATCGTCCAGTTCTTTTTGCTTGATCGATAAATCTGATTTACGCATTTCCAGGCGAGCTTGCGCTTCATCAAGAATTTCTTTCTTTCCTTCGATTTTTAGCTTCGCTTCTTTGGTTCGCTTTTCGTGCAATTTAATTTCTAACTCTTGGTATTCAATCTCTTTACTTAAGGATTCGAATTCACGGTTATTTCGAACGTTATTCTGACGTTCTTTATATTTTGTGATTGCGGTTTCAGAGTCTTTAGAGGCGTTTTTACGCGCAGCAATTTCATTATCCAATTCCGTAATTTCGTCTTGAATTTTTCCAACACGCGTTTCTAAGCCGCCAATTTCATCTTCCAAATCACTAACCTCCAAAGGAAGTTCTCCACGGATGGTGCGAATTCGGTCAATTTCAGAGTCAATTTTTTGAAGCTCAAAAAGCGCATCAAGCTTCTCGGCAATGCTAACTTCTTTTTTACTTGCAGTGGCCATATTCAAAGGAAATTTATCGGATTTGTATTTTTTACAGTTAATCGGACGGCAAAGGTAGGAAATTTTTCCCTAATTATTTCAACTAATAATGCAGAAGTATATTGCTCACTTTCATAATGCCCAATATCTGCAATTACGATCTTGTTTTCTGCACCAAAAAACTCGTGGTATTTGAAGTCTCCACTGATGAAAATGTCAGCCTGTTGTTGGATTGCCTGAGGCAACAGAAAACTTCCTGCACCCCCGCAAAGCGCTACGGTATGTATGGGTTTTTGCTGCAGTGCTGTATATCGAATTACCCCACAATGAAATGCGCGCTTCAGATGGCTCAGAAACTCGAGTTCGTCCATGGGTGCGGGCAGTTGTCCGATCATTCCGCTGCCCACCTGGAAGTTATTGTTTTGAAGGGTAATTAAATCGTAGGCTACTTCCTCATACGGATGCGCATCCCTCATGGCTGCTAACACGGATCCAATGTTGTTTTGCTCTAGGATATATTCCATTTTGGCCTCTTGCAGGCTCGTTGGAACGTGTGCTTCACCCAGGGTAGGATTTGCCTTTTCATTGGGGGTAAATGTTCCTGTACCAAGGGTGGCATAGCCACAGTTGTAGTAGTTTCCAATGTTCCCAGCGCCTGCGGCACATACCGCTTCATGCACACGCGCTTCAGCGTCTACCGGCGTATAAACAACCAGTTTGAACAGGGTGTGTGGCTTGGGTTGAAGGATACGGCACTGCGTGAGGCCAATGGTCTCCGCTATTTTCGCGTTCACCCCATCGATGTGATTGTCGAGGTTGGTGTGTATGGCATAAATCGCGATGTCATGTGTTATGCATTGGCGCAAGATGCGTTCGATTTCCGTGGAAACTCCAATCCGTTTAATGCCCTTAAATAAGATCGGATGGTGGACAACAATTACATTACTTCCGGTCTCGATGGCCTCCTTCACAATGGCCTCTGTACAGTCCAGTGCCACAAGCACACCCTTAATCTCCATACCCGGATCCCCAAGTTGTAAGCCAGAATTATCGTAATCTTCCTGAAGGTACAGTGGAAATCGTTCTTCTAAATATGCCGTGAGCTGTTGTAGTTTCATTACCATGTTTTTGAGATGCCAAAGGTGAATCCCAGGGCATTTGCCTTGTGAATATAGGCATTGTATTTACCGTAGGTATTGGTGAATTGTTGCCGATATACCGCTTTTAGGATCATGCCCCACCCCCCTTCACCGGTGTATTGCATTCCCACCTGTACGAATCCCTGAAATACCGCCGAGGAATAATCATTATTCTTGATTTTAAGGGTTTCTTTTTCATTCGCGCCCAACGCAGTAGACCAATTTATTTGTTGTATGCTTCGGTTAAAAATCATTGGAGCAATTCCTGCCCCGAGAAACACCCGAAACGAACTTCCGTATTGTATATTCAGCGCTAAGGGTAATCCAAGGTATCGATATTTATTGGTGTAGCTCAAGCTGCTATCGCTGTTGGGGTCATTGTATCGATATTGTTCCCCCTGCTGAAGCCATAACAATCCCGATTCTACACGCACCCATTTTCCTAAACCCGTTTGAATCCCAAGGCCATAACTCCAAACATTTAACGGGGTTTCATTGGCTCGTTCTCCAAGTGGAGTATTTAAAAATTCGGCATTGGGCACCAAGCTTCGAAACGATTGATTTCGTGTGAATTCCATAGACACTTGCGTGGGCATTTTCTGCGAGGTCCATCCGCCTTTCTTGGCAGCAGGCTGATTGATTTCGAGTTGTCCAAAGAAGTGCTGAACTGCAATTAAATTAAGAACCCATACCAACAGGTGTGTTTTATTCATGAAGTAAATTTACAAAAGAATGCTTAACCTATATCAATAGAATCCTTCGATTTCAACCTTACCTTTGCCGTATAAAATTTATACACTATGACAACTTGGAAAATTGATTCTATGCACAGCGAAGTAGGCTTCAAGGTGCGACACATGATGATTTCAAACGTATCAGGAAACTTTGCTTCTTTTGATGCTACCTTAGATGCGGCAGACGAGAACTTTTCGGAGGCTTCCTTCGATTTTTCTGCTGCAATTGATAGTATTCAAACAGGAGTGGCAGATAGAGATGGTCACCTGAAGTCTCCTGAGTTTTTTGATGCAGCAGCTTACCCAAATTTAACGTTTAAATCCACCGAGGTTATTCAACATGGCAACGACTGGACCATTAACGGAGACATGACCATTAAAGGGGTTTCACATCCGGTTTCTCTACATGCGGAGTTTGCTGGCGTAGCAGTGGATCCTTATGGACAAACCAAAACAGGTTTAACCATTACAGGGAAAATCAAGCGTTCTGATTTTGGATTAACATGGTCTGCAGTAACAGAAGCTGGAAATGTTGTCCTTGGGGATGAAATCACGTTAATCAGCGAAGCACAATTTGTGAAGCAAGCATAAGTTCGGCTAATAATCACGTTGAGGGCCTTCGGGCCCTTTTTTTATGCGAATTCGGCCAATTCAATCCAGCGATTGGTCTTGGTATCCAAGTGTTCAACCACCGCTCCAATGCGTTGTCCCAGCGCAAGCAGTTCTTCGTTCGATAAGTTACCGTTCGATAAGGCCGCCGTCAGCGCTTCTTTTTCGGATTCAAGGTTGGCTATGTCTTTTTCTAATTGCGTGAATTCGATTTGTTCCTTGTAGCTCATGCGTTTTTTCTCTGTGTCAAGTTTGACTTCCTTCGGACTGATGGAAGGCGTTTCTTGAGTTTTGGGTTTGCGTTGTTCTTGCCGATACGCCGAGTAATTCCCAGTAATATCCACAATCTTTCCCTCCCCCTCAAACACAAATAAATGGTCTGTGATTTTATCCATGAAATAGCGGTCGTGGGAAATCACCACCAAACTTCCTTCAAACAAGGATAGATAATTTTCAAGGGCAGCCATCGAGAAAATATCCAGGTCATTGGTAGGCTCATCCAACACTAAGAAATTGGGATTTGCCATCAACACGCGCAGTAATTTCAACCGACGTTTTTCCCCACCGCTCAACTTGGAAACAAATTGGTAATGCATATCTCTCGGGAAGAGAAAGCGCTCCAGTAGGTGTGCTGCCGATAATTGTCGGCCTTTTTCTAAGGGTATAAATTCCGCGACCTCTTTTACAATGTCGATCACTTTGGCATCAGCCTTAAATTCTATAATATCTTGGGTGTAGTGACCAAAAAAGATGGTATCGCCAACAACAATTTTACCGCCCTCGGCCTCTAGTTCCCCTAAGAGTAATTTAATAAAGGTTGTTTTACCTGTTCCGTTATTTCCAACCACCCCAATCCGTTCTCTCCGCTGAAAATTATAAGAGAATCCATCAAGAATTTTCTTGGTTCCATAGGATTTCCTTACGTTGTGGAATTCTACGATTTTTGTCCCCAAGCGCTCCATTTTTATGCCGAGCTGTAATTCTTCTGAACCTACTTTTCTTGAGGCGGCGTTTTTTACATCTAAAAAGGCATCAATGCGCGCTTTTTGTTTGGTTCCCCTCGCTTTTGGTTGTTTTCGGATCCATTCCAATTCGGTTCGAAACGTGTTTTTGGCCTTATCAATACTGGAAGCGAGTTGCTCTTGGCGTTCCGCTTTTTTATACAAGTAATAGGAGAAATTCCCATTGTATTTGTAAAGTGTCTTATCTTCAAGTTCAAGAATGACATCACACACGGCTTCAAGAAAATAGCGGTCGTGAGTCACCATAAATACCGTAGCTTTACTGCCCGACAAATAGGACTCCAACCATTCAATCATGTCTAGATCCAGGTGGTTGGTGGGTTCATCCAGCACTAAAAAGTCGGCTCCAGCAAGCAGTACTTTTGCTAAGGAAATACGTTTTTTTTGTCCACCCGACAGGCTTTTAATCAGGGCATTGGCATCTAGTTTTAATATCCCAAGAATTCTAGAAATTTCAGCTTCTGTGCCCCAGGCATCAAGGGCCGTAATTTCATTGCTAAGCCGTTCCACCTCATCATTATCTTCTGCTTCTAAAGCTTTGTTGTAGGCGGAAAGTAAGCCGTGACTTTCGTTATAATTGTCTGAAACAATATCCCAAACGTTCGATTCGGGGAGGTATGCATCCGTTTGATCCATCCACGCTATGCGGATATCCTTACGAAAAACAACCGTACCGGAATCTGCAGATTCTTTGCCATACAAGCACCGCAACAAGGTAGTTTTTCCTGCCCCATTTTTGGCAACAAGCGCTACTTTTTGACCTTGATCTATGCCAAACGTAAGTTGTTCAAAAAGGATCCGTTCACCAAACGATTTGGAGAGATTTTCAATGGAGAGTACATTCATGGTGTATGTGCTTAACGCAAGCGATCGATAGAGTCTAGTAACATTTTATCTTTAAGCACTCCTTTATAACCGAAATAGGTAAAAGGCAAGGTACTGGCAAGCACGTAAAAACCAAGTTGCACAGAATTCGAGGAGTCTGTTGGGGCAGTAATGAATAAGTACGTACTCCAAACCACTAAAAGAAATACAAGGATGGCGTTGATTAACATGGAAATTCGAGCGAGGCTGAGTTGGCGATGCACATTTTTGTAAGCCATCAGGGTAATAAATAGCAGCAAGATCATGGCAATGGCTGCCATAAACAATGGAATCGATTCATTGGCGACCAAGGTTTTTTCGGCATTTGTTTGGGTATAGGTTGCGCGTCCAAAAACATCAATGGTACGTATTTTTTCACCGTCTTGTAATTCGAATTTTAACAGATCTAGTCCTGTAAACAAAGCACTAAATAACAGCATGGTAATGGCAAAATGAACGGTTTGAATGCGTTGTAACATATCAAATATTTTTTACAAAGATAAGCGCTTATTTAACAAATAGGCATCAAGGATAACGAGTGCAGCCATTGCTTGAACAATAGGAACCGCCCGAGGGACCACACAAACGTCATGTCGACCACGTGCCTCTATGGCGATCGCTTCGCCTTGCGCATTTACCGTTCGTTGGGTTTGCATTAGCGTTGCTACGGGTTTAAATGCTACCCGGAAGGTAATTGGCATTCCGTTTGAAATCCCACCTTGAATTCCCCCCGAATGATTGGTCTCGGTGTTGAATCCTTCCGTAAATACATCGTTATGAGCACTTCCTTTCATGCCAATCGCATCGAACCCACTTCCAAATTCCACCCCTTTCACAGCGTTGATGGATAGCATAGCCTTACCGAGTTCTGCATGTAACTTGTCAAACACTGGTTCTCCCAATCCTGCAGGAACCCCATGAATAATCCCGCGAATTGCACCGCCCAAGGTATCTCCTTCTTCTTTCGTCTCCTCGATTAAGGCAATCATTTCCCGTGATGAAGTTTGATCCGGACAACGCACGAAACTTTGGTCTATGTCTGCTGTACTAAAAAAGGCCGTTGAATTAAACCGACACGTACCAATTTGATCCACATAGGTTGAAAATCGGATCCCTAGTTCCGCCAGAATGTGTTCTGCAATGGCTCCTGCCACCACCCGACATGCGGTTTCTCGGGCACTGGACCTTCCTCCTCCGCGCGGATCGCGGTGTCCGTATTTCTGATCGTAGGTATAATCGGCATGCGATGGGCGATATGCAGCCTTAAGTTGTTCGTAATCTTCCGGACGTTGGTCGTGATTCCTAAGGATGAATCCGATTGGAGTTCCGGTGGTTTTACCTTGGTAAATTCCCGATAAAAACTCCACTTCATCCGCCTCGTTTCGTGGACTCACGAGCGCTGATTGTCCTGGTCTTCGGCGATTCAAGGCAGCTTGAATGTATTCAACATCTACGGCCAGGTTTGGCGGGCATCCTTGAATTATTCCACCTAAAGCGGCGCCGTGTGATTCACCAAAGGTGCTTAATTGAAAAAGCGCTCCAAACGTCGATCCTGCCATGCTTCAAAGTTAAGGCTTTTCAATGGGTTTCAAAAAATTGATGTTTCGTTTCAATCCCTGAAATCCTGTGCGTTTGATTGCGCTGTGCTGAAAGAGGATTTCAAAATGATCGGATGTGAGGGCCTGCCAATCTTCTGTTGTGAGATTTAACAACTCAAAGTCAGGGTTGAAGCGGTTTTCCTGGTGTGCTTTTGAAAATCGATTCCACGGACATACATCCTGACAAATGTCGCACCCAAACATCCAATGTTCCATGGATTGGTTGAATTGTTGCGGGAGGAGTTGATCTTTCAATTCAATGGTTAAGTATGAAATGCACCGTGAGGCATCAATCTGATAGGGGGCTGTTAATGCATCAGTTGGACACGCATCTAGGCATTTCGTGCAGGTGCCGCAATAGTCGCGCATGGGAGGATCTTGGGTGAAAGATAAATCTGAAATAATCTCCGCGATAAAAAAGAAGCTGCCCTCTTTCGGGTGAATTAAATTCGTGTTTTTGCCAATCCATCCTAGGCCTGCTTTTTTTGCCCAGGCTTTATCCATCACCGGCGCTGAATCCACAAAGACTCTCCCTTGAATCTCTCCAATTTCTTCTTTCATCGATTCAACAAGGGCTTTTAATTTGTCTTTTATTACACGATGATAATCTTCTCCGTAGGCGTATTTTGAGATTTTTGGGGCCTTTTCTGTTTGTGATTCTGCGGGGAAATAATTCAGCAGCAAAGAAATTACGCTATTCGATCCTTCCACTAAACGGGTGGGGTCTAAGCGCTTATCGAAATGATTTTCCATGTAGGCCATTTTGCCATGACGACCTTCGCTGAGCCATTGTTCCAGTTTCGGTGCTTCTTCCGCTAGAAATCCTGCTTGGGAAAACCCACAATAAAAAAAACCGAGTTCGCTTGCTTTTTGTTTAATGAACGATTTGTATCGATCGGCATTCATCTTTAGAACAATCCACCTTGAAAATACCCCATATCTCGTCCGAGGTGTTTGTATGTTTTTTCTGTCACCTTTCGTCCGCGGGGCGTGCGCATTAAGAAGCCTTCTTGAATTAGAAAGGGCTCATACACTTCTTCCAAGGTTCCAGCGTTTTCACCAATTGCCGTTGCTATGGTGGATAATCCCACCGGTCCTCCACTGAATTTGTCCATGATGACTTTAAGGATTCGAATATCCATTTCATCCAGGCCATTTTCGTCTACATTCAGCGCCTTTAATGCAATTTCTGTAATCGTGTCATCAATGGTTCCTGTGCCTTTAATTTGCGCGAAATCACGCACCCTTCGCAACAAGGCATTCGCGATACGCGGGGTTCCACGACTTCTACTGGCAATCATATACGCTGCCGTTTCATCAATTGGAATGTTTAACAAGCTTGAAGAGCGTTCAACAATATGCGTAAGTGTTTGCGCGTCGTAATATTCAAGCCGTGAATTGATACCGAAGCGCGCACGTAAGGGTGAGGTCAGTAATCCTGAGCGCGTAGTGGCTCCAATGAGCGTAAACGGGTTTAAGGTGATTTGAATGGTTCGTGCATTAGGCCCGGAATCCAACAAGATATCAATCACATAATCTTCCATCGCCGAATACAGGTATTCCTCTACTACAGGACTTAAGCGATGTATTTCATCAATAAACAGTACGTCGCCTTCACTAAGGTTGGTTAACAATCCAGCTAAATCGCCGGGTTTATCCAGAACGGGTCCACTCGTTACTTTAAATCCAACGCCCATTTCATTAGCGATGATGTTAGCAAGGGTGGTTTTTCCTAAACCTGGAGGACCGTGCAACAAGACGTGATCCAAGGGTTCGTTTCGCAGTTTTGCGGCTTTAACGAAAATGTGAAGATTATCAACCACGGCGGGTTGTCCAGCGAAATCTGCCAAGGTTTTTGGCCTCAAGACCTTGTCGTAATCTTGTTCTTGGTTTTCTGCCTGTTCTCGATAATCAAATGATTCTTCCAATGGATGTGCTTTGTACTACAAATTTACCATTCCATTTGAATTGGTGACCTACACTCCAGAACGAAAATCTGCAAGAAATTCGATCATGGAATTAAAGTGGTAATCTGCTACGATTAATTTAGGATTTGGGAAATGGGTTTTTTCAGGAATACACACTACGCTCATCAGTGCCGCTTTGCCGGAAATCACACCGTTTAAGGAGTCTTCTATCACGAGGCAGTGGTTTGGTTTTACTCCAAGGGATTCAGCGGTTTTAAGATACACAGCCGGATGAGGTTTACCGAAGCGCTCAACCTCTGCAGAGTGCACGGCATGAAAATAATGCGCCACGTTTAGGTGTTTGAGTACGGCATCGATTAAACGTTGCGGTGAGGAGGTGGCAAGGCCAATTTTCAAGGGGGTTTGGCTCAGGTATTCGAGAGTGTCCAGCACACCGGGCAATGGAAATGGATGTTCAGCTACTAACTCAACCATGCGATCGATGATTTGAGTAACTACCGAATGAATGTCATCAATCCCCCAATGATCTTCATGATTCCAATATTCCACCACTTGGTCGATACGCAATCCGACAGTGCGTTGAAAATCTTGAGCGGTTAAGGTGCTTCCAAGGGAAGAGAAGACATCGTACATCGCAATTTTCCAAAGCGGTTCCGAGTCGATGAGCACGCCATCCATATCAAAGATGACAGCCTGAATGTTGGATTGATTCCAATGCATTAGCGAAGAAATATGCGCACTTTTTCAATTCTACGCTCGCTCGCCTCTTCGATGAGTAACTTAACATCGTTATTCAATTCTAAGGTAGCGTTCTTCTCAGGAATTCGCTCAAGGCGATAGGTGATGAGGCCTCCCAAGGTGTCGTATTCTTCAGATTCAGGAAGGTTAATCGGGTAATTTTCATTGATGTAATCAATTTCTACCCGCGCTGAAAAAACAAATTCATGGTCAGAAATTTGTTCCTCTAGCCAATCTTCTTTGTCGTGTTCATCTACAATGTCTCCAAAAATTTCTTCAATCACGTCTTCGATGGTGATGATGCCTGCCGTACCGCCATATTCATCGTTCACGACGGCGATGTTACCTGTTTGTTTTGAGAAGGTTTCTAACAGTTCCGTACCAGAAAGAACCCCCGGTACAAACCCAATGGGTTTTAATATTTGCGTAATGGAGCTGGGATTACTAAAGAAATCATACGAGTGAACATAGCCAATGATATTATCAATGGAGTTTCGATAAATTACAATCTTTGAGATGCCTTTCTGTTGAAAAAGAGCGAGGGTGGATTCCATCGATTCTGTTACATCAACCGCGATTATTTCGGTCCGAGGAATCATGCAGTCTCTCGCTTTCACATGATTGAATTCAAGCGCATTTTGTAAAATGGTCATCTCATGTTTTAATTCCTGCTCTGGTGCGATACGCGCATTTAGGTCTTCCACGTAGTGTTCTAGGTCGATTTTAGAAAATACTTTTTCGGAGGATTTCATTTTTGATCCGGTCGCTTTTAAGAGGAGTAAGCTTAAAAACAGGACAAATTGGGTTGGTAAATAAAGAATGCCGTACACAATCAATAGGGGATAGGTACCGATGTTTAAAAAACGATTTGGGTTTATAGAGGCAATGGCTTTTGGGAAAAACTCTGCACCGATTAACACCAGTAAGGTAGAAAGAATGGTTTGGGTGATTAGGATTAATACTTCGTTTTCAATGCCCCATAATTGCTTAGACTCTCCGATGAGTAGATGTCCAAAGGTAATCCCGTAGATTACAAGTGAAATATTATTCCCCAGGAGCATCATAGCAATCATAGTAGATTGGTTCCGATAAAATATGGCATTTACTTTTCCCCGCATGCTTCCTCGCGTGCGTTCCACTTCAATCCGTAATCGATTCGAAGATAAATAGGCTTGTTCCATGCCAGAAAAAAAGGCGGAACCAATCAAAGAAAATATAAAAAGTATGATGTATAACTGTTCGCCCATTAGATTACGTCTTTGCCGATATCCCTTCGAAAATAAGCATTTTCAAAGGATATTTTTGAGATGCCCGCATAGGAACGGTCCAGTGCCTGCTCAAGTGTTTTTCCAAAAGAGGTCACCGCAAGGACGCGTCCACCGTTGGTGAGTACTTGCGGTCCGTCAGCGGTGGTTCCTGCATGAAAGACTAAGGCATCGGTTACGGAGTTTAGCCCATAAATAATTTTCCCTGATTGATATGCTGCAGGATAGCCCCCAGAAACCATCATCACAGTAGCGGCAGAATGCTCTGCGAATTGCACATCGCGTTCTGAAAGTGTTTTAGTAGCTACGCCTTCCAATAAATCCAAAAGATCAGATTTGATGCGTGGAATTACTACTTCTGTCTCTGGATCTCCCATTCTACAATTATATTCTATCACATATGGGTCTCCTTTTACGTTGATCAATCCGAAGAAAATAAACCCACGGTAGTCGATTTGTTCTTTTTTGATTCCTTTAACGGTTGGAATAATCACCTGATTTAATACCTTATCCATAAATGCCGCGTTGGCAAATGGAACCGGTGAGATTGCGCCCATGCCGCCCGTATTTTCTCCTTGGTCTTGTTCACCAATTCGCTTGTAGTCTTTCGCTTCGGGCAGTAATTTAAAAGAAATACCATCCGTTACCACAAATACGGAAAGCTCTATGCCCTTCAGGAATTGTTCAATGACTACTTTTTGCCCTGCAGCACCGAATTTTTCATCCAAGAGGATTTGGGTGAGTTCATCCTCTGCCGTTTTTAGGTCGTTGAGGATCAAGACACCTTTCCCCGCGGCTAAACCATCTGCTTTAAGCACATAAGGGGCTTTCATACCGCGTAAAAAGTCTATGCCTTCTCGCAGGGTAGCTAGGGTAAATGAACCGTATTTCGCAGTGGGGATTTTGTGGCGCTGCATAAACTCCTTGGCAAAGGTCTTGCTTCCTTCCAGGGCAGCACCTGCTTGCGTCGGGCCAATCAACGAAACGCCTCTTAATTGAGGATCTTTTTTGAAGAAATCGGCAATTCCCAATACCAACGGTTCTTCGGGGCCAACGATGACCATTTCTATTTTTTGCTCAATCACGAACGATTTAACAGCCTCAAAATCTGTTACATTCAGCGCGATGTTTTTTCCAAATTGTTTCGTTCCGGCATTCCCTGGAGCTATAAAAAGTGCTTCTAACATGGAACTTTGAGAGATTTTCCAAGAGATAGCCGATTCTCGTCCGCCGGAACCAATTAATAATACCCTCATATGGCACAATGGGTTAAAAGCGATTCAAAAAACGCCAATCCGTCTCGATTGTTCAAGTCGCTGTCTGAAGCGCGTTCTGGGTGAGGCATCATGCCAAATACTCGTTTATTTTTGTTCGTGATTCCAGCGATATTCAGCACGGATCCATTCGGATTATTGGCCTCATCCACTTTGCCGTCTACGCGGGCATACTGGAATAAAATTTGGTCATTGTCTGTTAATTCAGTGATGGTTTCCTGAGGGGCATAAAACCGGCCTTCCCCATGAGCAATCGGGATTTTGTACACTTCACCCATGGATAAACCAGCCGTGAATGGTGTTGCTGTTGTTGCGGGGGTAATGTATACATTTTTACAAATAAACTTTCGTTCGGTATTGTGTAGTAATGCGCCGGGCAACAAGCCACTTTCTGTTAGGATCTGAAATCCGTTGCAAATTCCAAGGACATATCCCCCGCGATTCGCATGTCCAATCACTTCGTTCATGATGGGTGAGAATTTAGCAATGGCTCCAGACCGCAGGTAATCTCCATAGGAAAAACCACCAGGGAGCACCACCATATCTACCCCTTGTAAATCCGTATCTTTATGCCACAAAGACACTACCTCTTGATTCAACAAATCCCTCAGTACATACACCATGTCTTGGTCGCAATTGGATCCAGGGAACGTAACTACACCGAATTTCATATCTATTATTTGAGATACAAAGGTATCAATTCTTAGAGAAGCGAGTTAAGAAAAGTAAACTTAAGTAAGCCATAAATCAAGAAAAGATAGAATAAAAGCGAGGAAGGAAAGCTAAACCGTTTTGACAGTAAAGGAAAGCTGAACAGGATACTTAACGGAATGGTAAAATACTCGATTTTCAAGGAGGGCTTGCCTAAAAAAACACAAAACAGCAAAGAAAAAAATATTCCCACTCCAAAGAGATTGACCAATTGTATTTCTTTTTTCATTCGATTTCCCGCATTCGAAAGTTTGTGACGCACACCAATCAAGCTCACCACAAAAAGACATAATACGATGGCAGCATTAATGGAATGAGACAAGGAGAAGTTTACAATGAATGGATTCCAGGCGTATGCGAAGGAGGGGGATTGCGTATCATACAGGTAGCTGAAACTGATTAAATAACTAAAAGGTATGGCGCTACCAAGGAGATAAAAATAGAATTCCCGCATTTGAAAAGGACGGAAAATAAGATAGCACAGAATGCCTAAGGGAATAAGTAAGACAAAAGGGGGATATACGCTTGCCGCGATGGCTATAAAAAAGCCCGCATTAAATATCCGTAAAGTTCCCGCTTGATTTTGGTTTAATTTCAGAAACTGATTTATGGATAAAATAATCATGCTCGAAGCTAAATGAAAGCCATTTAATTCATAGAAATTCATGAAAAGTGCCGAAAAAACCACAAAATTCAATGCCGGTAGATAGGTGTTTTTTTCGTTGAATTCGGCAGAGTTGAAGGTGTAGTTTAAGGCAATGGCATTCATCAGTACCCACGTTGCCGCACATATTTCAGCATAAATATTGGAACTTCCCTGTTCAAGCCTTGCGTTTCCCCACCAACCAAATTCAATGTCTAAAGGCCCAATGGCGGAAAATGTTAGCCGATAGGTCAGGTGAAAACCAAGAAGAACAAGAGGTAGAAAAAAAAGTGCAAAGGGCCTGTTATCCCCGAAGAAGCGAATCATGCAACTAAATTAATCATTTCTTGTTGAACCTTTTATTTTAACTTTATTCATTTCAATGCCTAGAAATTGAATTAAATTATATATTTGTTTCCTTTCAAATAACGCCCTATGTCAACTGATAAAACACGATATTCCGATGCTGAACTCGAGGAGTTCAAAGAATTGATTAATAAAAAACTAGAAGAAGCTCAGGTAGATTACAATTTACTCAAAGGCTCTTTGTCGCACAATGACGATCACGGCACCGATGATACCGGAAGAACGTTCAACATGATGGAAGACGGGTCAGAGACCTTGTCTCGGGAAGAGGTAGCGCAACTCGCTGCACGTCAGGAAAAATTTATTCAAAGTCTACGCGCCGCCTTAGTGCGAATTCAAAATAAAACCTACGGGATTTGCAGGGTCTCCGGACAATTAATTCCGAAGGAGCGTTTGCGCCTTGTGCCGCACGCTACCATGAGTATTGACGCGAAAAATGCCCAAAAGAATTCGTGAGTAAAAAACACTGGATTGCGCTTGCAATACTATTGATCTTATTAGCAGTAGATCAATGGGTGAAGCTTTATATTAAATCTTCATTTGATCCAAACGAGACTCGATATGTCATCGGGAATTGGTTTGCGCTGCATTACATTGAAAATCAGGGAATGGCTTTCGGTACCACGTTAGGAGGGTCTATTTATGGTAAATTAGCCTTAAGCGTTTTCAGAATAGTGGCAATTGGGGGAATAAGCTATTATATCTTGTTAGAGATTAAACGCCATGTGGCATGGCCTCAATTAATAGCCTTAACCATGATTTTAGCAGGAGCAACAGGGAATTTAATTGATTCCATGGTGTATGATTTTATTTTTCCATTCAATCCCTGCGAGAGTTTTAACCAATTGGAAGGTTCGGGAATAAAAATGACCTGTGATCAATATGGAATTTCGTACCCAGTTGAAGTTCGAAACAAAGGGTTTTTATTTGGCAACGTGGTGGACATGTTTCAGTTTGACGCCTATTGGCCCACATGGATTCCTTGGGTAGGTGGAGAACCGGTATTTCCCGCCATTTGGAATGTAGCGGACTCCTGCATCTCCATAGGGGTAGGGTGGATGATCTTGATCAATCGGAAGCAGTTATTTACGTTTAGAAAACCGAAGGTCAGCCAAGACTAAAAGTTCCATTTCATATTCCGGTCATCTAACAATGCAAAAGATACCTTATAGGTTAATCTCATGTCGGTTTGATTCCCATCAGACACACAGCCGTAAATTCCGATGCGTAGTCTCCTTCTGGATAGTTTAAAGCTTCGTTCCAAGCCAGCGAGAAGTTCATAGTGCTGATACTTGTGCTCTAACACGTACATCGCGCCCCCACCAACGACTAAACCAATACGCGTTTTTTTCATGAACGGGATTTTGTTTAAAATAGCGCCGTTATCATGATGAACAAAATGCGCTTCATGCACCCAGCTTTTGGTCGGCAGCGTGGTATCTAAGCCTTGAAAAGAATACAAGGGGTTTGAAAACCATATCGGATCTGAGCGCCGTTGATACCGTAAGTCGGGTTCGCGAACATCCTTCATGGTAACAAAGGTTCCCGACAATAAGCGATAGCTTGTATTTCCCAATAAGCCTAATTTGAAATTTTGCTGGATGGCAAAACTCACATAATCATAATTAATATCGCTTCCAAAAAGTCCCGACACGCCTTTTTTGTAATAAATACTAAAGGTGGGCCAAGCGGAACCCAAAACTACTTTGCGATAGGGTTCCCTCATATACCGCTGTTTTGGAACAAAGGAGAGATCAAAGGATACAATCGATGCCTGATAAGGATCGAAAATCATGGCACTGTCATTTGGTATGAACTCATCGGCAAGTTCTAAAAATTTAAAATCACTCAAGCTTCTTCGTTCCGCAAAGTTCAAATTCGCCCCAGCGTATAGGCCATTTACCAATTCATAGTTAATCCCTACATTCAATTGTGTGGCTTCAATGAAATTATTCCTCCTGTAAATTTGAGTAATGGCATCAAACCCTCGGATCACATCAAATTCGTGACTGAGTGAGGCTGAAACGTCCCCTTGGTGAAAGGGATCGAAACGATAGCGATTCCAAATCACACCCTTGGGGTCACGGTTCAGAAAACCATAGGAGAGTCGGGTATAAAAATCGTAGGTGCGTTGGTTTTCCCATTTTTTGAAGTAGTCAAAATTTGGAGCAATGCGGGGTCCTCCAATCCCAATGGGTTGCACCATCGTTGCTAATGAACCAAAGGAGACTTGTTGCCGCTTAGCACGATTTCTATGATCTACTCCAAACCAGAGGATTTTTAAGGCGGTAATTTTATTAAATACGGCATCCACTGAATCCAAGTACTCTTTTTTATTATGCGCTTCTGTTATACTATCTTTTAAAAAGATAAACCGCTTTTCTTCTTCACTCAAACCAATGGCACGCGTTTGCCCCCAGAACGCACTGTCTTTTTCGTAGGCACTTTGTTCCGTTACCGCCACCTCGGTATTAAAAAATTTGGCAGGAAAATCAGGCTTGAAATTGTAGTTGCTAAACAATGCGGTGGTAGAAGCATTCGAGGTTTCAGATTTATATTTCACCCCATAATTTAGCGTTTGTTTTGTAAGCACACACAGGGTGTCACCGGGATGTTCAAATTCTTGATTGATTTCGAAATGGTCATAAATAAGTAGATTCCCTTTGTTCATGGTAAGCGATAACTTCTTAACCAACCAAAGCGAGTCAATGATCCAAATGTATCCTTCTAGGGTGGTGGTTGCTGTATTTCTTGGAATAATTTTAATCCTAGAAATCATCTGCCCATTCTCCTCATATTTTTCCTCTAAGCGATATTTGTAGGAAAGAATTCCCGGAATCGAGATGGGGGAGCTGACAGGAGTTTCGTGGAGGTCGTCTAAATGCAACAGGTTCTCGAAAAAATTGAAATTACTTTTTACGGTAGTTGTATAGTACAGATTTTGAGCATTTCCATAGAGATCGAACGCATTTCGAATTTCTTTTACTTTATTTGGTGGGGCATAGGAACGATTCATTTGAACCTCTACTAAATTCATTCGATTACTAAGCGTATCGGTGGGTTCTTCAAAGGGCCGCTCTTCGGATTCCTCTTTTTTCTGTTTTTCTTTGGGGGGAAACTCCAATTTTTCACTGGCCTTGATATAAACATCCACCGTATGGGGATAATTCCATGGGTTGATGCTATCCCGCTTATTCACCACTCGCAACATGATTTCACGACCAGGGTTAGATTTCTTTACGGAAACCACCACGTCTTCAATGTCTTTCAAATTGGGAGGAAATAATTGGTAGGTTTTGTTCACATCGACATCACCTAACCCCAAATAATATTCCCGGTCTTCATACCCTGTTGCTGTAACCACCAAATAATACTCGCCGGGCATTAATCCCATTTCGAAGTATCCACCCACGTCAGATACCGTACGCAAGGATGGGTCGTTTTTTACATAGACCTTGGCATAGGGAATCGGATTTTTCTTCTCATCGAGCACTGTTCCTTTTAGAAATCGTTGGCCTATGGATGAAAATCCAATGCTTGAGATCAGAAGAAATAGGAGTATTCGCATCATATAATTAGACAATCAACCGACGATTTTGTTACAGTGATTTACCGTTGTTTTGCTGTTCCTTCAAAAAGGCTTCATGTTTCGCCATCCGGGCCATCATCCATTTTTTCATAACATACATGCCGATGGCAACAACGGTAAATATGTAATATCCCGCCCATTTGTCGAATCCTTGTGTAAATCCATTGTAGCTGACTACAATAAGACTAATGACTGCTACTGCAATCCAAAAATAACCCATAATTAAATTATATGTTTTCATCTCATTTATTTTTATAATTCTTCTTCTTTTTCAATCACCACATTGCCCTGTGGCTTCAATACTTCGTAGGTGCTGAAATCTTGTTTCGTTTTTAACCCTTCGCCCATAAATCTGCCTTTAGGAGAAAAAATATAAACGCGTTTCGGGGCATATATCAGGCTATCTTTTTGCTGCCAGTAAAGCACTTCAGTTTTTAAGGTTTGTTTTTTTTTGTAGTTGTAAAGCCGCACGGAGTCCTTAACCATCAACTGGTTCGTCGAGTGGTTAATCTTCCCGTATTTAGCGGTTAAGGTGGATATGATTTCCCCGTTTTTACCGTAGAAATTAACCCGCAGGCTATCTCTGAGGTGCGTGAGGTGTTCCGGGGAACGAAAGGTTTCTGCAAACCCTGCACGTAAAGAAACACGCGCGAACCCCGAATCGCTATACACTAGTCTAAAGTCAACAATAACCTCGTCTGCAGATTTTGGATTGAAACTCACACGTTGCACATCATCCATGTTGTTTTCGCATGCGAAAAGGATCATTAGCATGGGGAAGGTGTAACGTATCTTGAACATTTAGTCCATTTTTCGTTTTCGAAACCATCGTTCGAAGCTGGCAGGGGATAAGATGGCTCCAAGTTGGATTGCGATAAAGTTTTCTTGCAAGCTCGAAGCCTCAAAGGTTCCTCGCTGACCGAGTGTACATGAAAAATTAATGGATGAAAATGACTGTTGTGCCAACACAGGGATGCCTAATCCAAGGGTAATACCCTGTTCGGTAAAGGGGTAATTCGATGCGTCTACATAGGGGAGCTTGCCGTAGTAAGCCCCTACCCGATAGGTGAATTTATCAAACAGTTTTAGGGCAGCTATATTTTCATATAGAAACCGTTCGGGTTTAAATTCTATACCGACGGAATAGCGCTGCGCTGGCTGTGATTGTGTTCCTAAAGAGTCAAATGTATACCCCTCGAAGCGGTATGAAAAGGCTTCGTTACGCTGGTACTGGAATGCCACTGTGAATTCAGGATGCAGCGTTTTAGTCTTAACTTTTCGAGGGTTGAGCCCAAAGCGATACGCCACACCAAGCGCCAGTGATTGTCCTTGGACAACCGATCCTTCGTATGCATTGGAGAATAAGGTGTCGTAGCCACTGGGAGCATTTAAGTTGGGAGCATTGAAAAAGGTCCGTTCTAAAACACTGTTTAGCGAGAGGTTCGGTTTGTACGTGGCTCCAAATCGAACATCACTTTTACTACCCAGTTTTTGGTACATGGAAACTCCCGCATCGAAGCTCAGTGCGTTTACGCTGATTAGTTCTTCCATAATTCCTCCGGATGCACTGGTTCCTTGAATCAATTGGCTAATCCGCTGGTTTTTTACCGTACCGAAATTATAACCTACATGAGACCCAAAGGCAAGATAGGTTCCTTTTCTAACAATCGGCGCGTAAGTACCACCGATAAAAACTTGATTGATGTAACCGCCTCCTTGGTATGTGTTACGAATGGAGTCCAACCCTGTAAATACTTTTTCACTCAAATAGTATCCTTTCGCAGAAAGTGGCTTCAATCCAAAGGCCATTCCGAAATGTTTTTTAAGTCTAAAACCAAGGGCGAGGTGATTGAGATTTCCATTTGGACGAACATCGGTGGTTTCGTTTTGGCTGTAAAAAGACACGCGTTGGTTCACTCCAATGGAGAACAAGGTGTTTCCTTTGCTCAATGTGGCGTATGATGCGGGGTTTAAATAATTGAGTTGACCAGAGTCTAAAAACGGGGCAAAAATATTTCCCATTCCCGAATAAATCCCATGGTCGTTTAGTTGATGATCCCCGATTCCATAGGAGGTGAGGGGGTGAGAAGTGGACTGTTGACCAAAAGAAAGTACAGCGTTAAGACTAAGGCAAAGGAAGAGAAGAATGTTGATGTAAGTATAACGCATAAATCCCTTTTAGGGTTAGATTTTCGTCCACAAAGATGTCATTTTTTTGCGCTAAATCAAAATAAAGGGCATCCCCTCCGGTAAGATAGACGATCAAATCCTCATAACGATTGTTAAATTCTTGAATACGCCAGTGGATTTCTGCGTGAGCACTTCCCATGACCCCGCTGTGCAGGCTTTCTTCGGTACTCTTTCCAATAAGTTCCCATGGTGCAGGAGCGAGCAAGGGGAGATTCGCCGTATGCTCGTTCAAGCTGAGGTAACGCAGGGCAAGGCCTGGAGAAATGGAACCTCCGCAATACTGTCTTTCCGCGTTGATGAGGTCAAACTTGATGCAGGTACCTGCATCTACCACCAAAACGTTGCGTTTCGGGTGCGTAAGAAGCACTGCCGCTATGTTACAAAGCCGGTCAATTCCCAAGGTATTGGGGGATAGGTAGGCATTGGTGAAGGGAAGGGGATTCATGTTCGTAACGGTGAACACCTGACATCCAAGGGCCATTAAGTCTTGCTGAAGTTGAAGTTCCCCAACATTCGCAATAACCACGATATCATCCGCGCTAAGGTACTTTTCCAGGGACATCCGATCCTGGAATCGCTTGGTTTCCATCAGCTGCTGGCCGACGAACGTACCCAGTTTAAGGTGGGTGTTGCCACCGTCTAGCACAAAAACTTTGCTTGATTGCATGAATCAAAGGTAGGGAAAATATTACTTTTGGAATTCGTATTTCATATTGTACGTGATTGCTATTGGCGTTTACGATAAAAGAAATTTACTTTTAAACAAAAAACCCTGACGCTGCGGTCAGGGTTTTGATGTGGTACCTCCAGGAATCGAACCAGGGACACAAGGATTTTCAGTCCTTTGCTCTACCAACTGAGCTAAGGTACCAGCCCATAATTGGATTGCAAAGGTACACTATTTTTCATTTTTTCAAAATTTTGTTAGGATTTAAATGAAGGGGCGTAGGTGTTAAATCGTTAAAAATTTTTGAAAATCATTTTTTTGTTTCAAATAAAATTAACATATTTAAATATGTCATAACCCACAGCGGCTTTCCCCCTCCATTCGATTTATTTTAAAAAAGCTTTTTGCTTAAGGGCCAGGCTCTGTCCTTTTCACGCCGAAGCTATTTGTTCTTTGACATCTTGGTTGGTTGTCAAGGGTTACGACGCACTGTAATCTTCCAACACGTTTTAGCCTCATAATGAGGTCTTTATCTATTAACCTTAATTTCTTTATTTATGACACGTTTAAAGTTAGTTTTTGGATCTGAAAAAAACGTAAAATTGATCCGTCGTCGCGTAGAAATTGGAGAGAATCCAAATGCTGCCTCTGGAAAGAAGTTTGAACTTCAATTGGACTATGACGCAATGTTTGAAGCGTTCAAAAAAATGACGGAAGAAATCCCAAATTCACCAGGGATTTTGATGGTCTCCGGAATTACCCCGCAAGGTAAAATAGAGTTTGTTAAATTAATAAAAGGCGAATTTAGTTTGCGGTCTTCGTTTAGAAATGGTTCCTTAAAATTGCGGTTCCATGAGTTTTTGACAATAATTGAGCAAAAGAAATTTCGACAATTACAGGTTCAACTTGCCATCGCAAGTTGAACCTTTTTTTTTGCCTTAGTTTTTTACTACGGTTCCCAGGCGCAATTTTACATTGGCCGCCTTTGCAATTTCAAACAAATCCACCAATTTTTGAGCTTGAGCATTCTTGTCAAAGCGCACTACCACAATGTCATCCTTCAATGCTTTGGTGCGAGAGACTAATTGTGACATTAAGGCTTCGTCGTTGTCAATGATTTGATTTTCAAGATCTTTGTCAAAACAATAAATATATTTCCCGTCTACATACTGCACAGAAAGGGTTAAATGTGATTTATTGGTTTTCAGCGTCGTGTTCGATTCAGGTAAGGGAACCTTAATTACATTTGGATTGGCTAGGGTTGAAATAATCAAAAAGAACAAGAGCAAAAAGAACATGATGTCACTCAGGGCTCCTGTGGCTACCTCTATGTGCCGACGTCTATTTCTATTTAATGCCATGATTAGGGACGGGTTAATTTCGTGAATTTAACAATCACCTGTTGCATGCGCAAGGTATTTGAGTCAATGACAGAATTCAAGATGTGATAACCGGCATAAGCAACCAATCCAACAATAAGGCCTGCTGCGGAAGAGAACATTTTCTCATAAAGTCCTTCGGAAATGATCCCAATGGAAACGTTTTCGGTTTTTGAAATGTCGTAAAACACGGTGATTACCCCAGAGATTGTTCCAATAAACCCGATGGTAGGAGCAATACCTGCAATCAATCCCAAATGACCTAAATTTTTGTCCATCTTACCAATTTCAATGTTGGCAATTTTCTCCATGTTGGATTCTACCTCATTCGGTTTTAAGCTACTCTCAATGCTCTCTAACCCCTCCTTAACAATCGCAGCATAGGCACCGTCTTGGTTTCTCACCATTCCCATGGCATCAGACAAGTTACCTTTCTCGAGGTGTGGCTGCATATTATCCACCAATTTGGCATCGAATTTCACCATTCTGCGGATGTATAAAATACGTTCGTAAATCACATACAAGGTATAAAATAAGAGTATGCCAAGCGGAATAATAAATTCCCATGGAATTGGAGGCATCCCACCTTCCTTACTTGTTGTTACAGCAGCATCTTCTCCGCCACCAATGCTATTTTCTTGTGCCGATAGTGCAAGGTTGAATGCAAAAATTCCAAGGATACTTAAAAACAATTTCACGTTATTTCTCATGTGTGTCAATATTTGGTCACGCTAAATTACTCAGCATTCAATGATTCAATTCCGCCCTTGAGTTTAGATTTCCACATTGAAATGTTATTGAATGCACAAAAAAAGCCATCGGTTAGGATGGCTTTGATTTTAAGCTATGCTTATTTCTATGGCAAAACTTCTATGCGTAAGGTTTGTACCGCATCATTTCGGTCTACTGCACGAAGTAAATAAGAACCGGGTGCTATGTGATTAATTTCCGTATTAAATCCGGTCAAAGAGCGCTCTAATACAACGCTTCCATTCATTGATATCAAGGAAATATAGGTTAATTCTTCGTTGGCTGATAGAGAAAAGTCTCCGTTGGAAGGGTTTGGATATACCTGTAAGCCGGCAATGACTTGGGTTTGAATATTTGCCAATTGGCTTTGATGCACCCTCACAGGGATTATCATTTCTATACTTTCTGCAGGAACCCCGTTGTCTGAAGCGTTAACAAAAATATGATATATGCCTTCTTGCAGCCCTTGGGCATCGAAAGAACACGCTAAATTGATGTAATCGTTATTGCTAACGTTTTCTACATAACTAAATCCAGTTGGGGCATCGCTTGAAATTTCGTAGGAAATTAGTTGACCAAATTCTGGGGTCATTAGTGACAGCGCAAATTGAGCGAGGTTCATGCTTTTATGAAGGGTGTCTCCGGTATATACATCGATCGTGTCGCAAATATTACTATTGATAACCAAAGGGGGGATGTTGGCGGCATTCATACCTGCAACATTAAAATAAACTTCTTGGTCGTCTAAAAAATCAATTTGATCAGGAAAGGCGTAAGGCCCATCAAACCCAGTTCCAGGTGCATCAAACTGTCCTACTTGGAAAAAGTCAACCCCGTTACCAATGTTCACGCCAACGGTGGCTGCAAATCCCCCATAGCCAACAACTCCCGATGAGGCGTCGCCAGTGGTCCATTGCATATCTCCATAACAAAACGAAATGTTATTATTACCGTGTATAATTGTATCCTGACCATTGGAAATCACCAATTGAAAGGTGTTTGTTAAGTTATCGTTCAGATCATAATATCCTACGTGGTCCCAAATCACAATCATGGCATCGTTGGTAACTTTGTACCACACACTTCCTCCGTTAGCGGAACGAGTGTCCACATCACCCCAAAAGGGAGCAATCATGTTATAATTTGGGTCTGGGAAAGGGTTGGCCGTAAATTCGAAATAAGGCGCTAAAAATGAAATATTCCCATTGTTGTTAATGATTACACTGTCATATGTAGTTCCGTAGAAATCGAAACTGAATGGAAGTTGAATGTAGTTCGTTGATCCGTCGTCATTAGGGGCCATGGCCAAGGTATAGCTGTTGTCCAAGGTCAACAGGCATCCGCACATTCCATTTTTATTAGTTGCAGCATCAGGTTTTATGTTGCTTGGCACCACTAAATCGGAAAATTGATAGACGGTTCCGGAATTTAATTGACCGCTTTTTTTCAGTTCATCGTATTCAGAAGTTGAAATACTTAATGAGTTTTTTTGAGCGAAAGATGCTCCTGCCACCATTACGCAGAGGTAGATTAGTTTTTTCATGGCCGTAAAATTTAGGGTTTCTTATGGCCATAACGAGGCAATGATATACGCGTTGCCTTAATTAAAAAAAAAAGCCCCGATTCGGGGCTTTGTACACGTAATAAAACGCTTAGTGTTTTGAAAGATAATCAGCTACACCGTCAAAGCTTGCTTTCATCGCTTCGTCTCCTTTGTGCCAGTTCGCTGGGCAAACTTCTCCGTGCTCTTCAAAGTATTGTAAGGCATCAACCATTCGAAGGGCTTCATCCACGTTTCTTCCCAATGGGAAAAAATTCACCAATTGATGCATCACCGTTCCTGATTTATCGATTAAAAACAATCCACGGTATGCAATCATTGGACCACTCGCTGTTAATGAACCTTCCATATCATACTCGTATTCTCCGGCCAATACACCAAATGCTTCAGAGATTGTTTTAGAAGTATCCGCTACAATTGGATAGGTTACGCCTTCAATTCCACCTTTGTTCTTTGGTGTTTGTAACCAAGCCCAGTGGGATTCCTCGGTATCTGTTGAACACGCAACAACTTTTACTCCGCGTGCCTCGAATTCTCCTAGTGCACTTTGAAATGCATGTAATTCAGAGGGACATACAAACGTAAAATCCTTTGGATAAAAGAAAAACAATACATGATTTTTTCCTACATATTGGTCCAAAGAGAAATTGTTTACGATTTCCCCTCCGTTTACTACTGCTCCCGCGCTGAACGATGGAGCCTTTTTTCCTACTAAAACTGACATGTTATTTTAATTTATTAAGTTACTTAGCACAAAGGTAAAACAAACCGAATAAGGTTCTGTTCAACCAAATGAAAACTATGTTAATTCTCAACAAAGTTAAGTATCCTTTGTTATCAATAAAATCAAAACAAATTATATTTACATAAATACTTTCTATGGTTTCTTTGCAGCAAATGAGATACCTGTTAATTCTCAGTGAAGAATTGCAATTTTCACGTGCCAGTGAGCGCTGTTTTGTAACCCAACCCACCCTGTCAATGCAGGTTAAAAAAGCGGAGGAGCAATTGGGATATGCCGTATTTGATCGCGCATCAAGTCCCTTATCGCTTACACCCTATGGGATCGAGGTTATTCCTATTCTTCGTGAGATTTTGTCTGAAAACGACAACCTTCGCTTACTGAACGACCGCATGGCAGGAAAAATTAAGGAAGAAATTCGGGTTGGGATCATTCCTACCGTTTCGGTATACATGTTAACGCGATTGTTTTTATTGTTTAAACAGGCCTTACCCAATGTTCGTTTTTTGTATGTAGAACACCCAACGGAAACATTGCTTCAAGAATTAGAAAAAGGCACGATTGATTTAGGAATTTTAGCAGGACCCTACCAACAGGCAAAATATCGCACAGTGCCTTTATTTACTGAAGAAATTGAGGTGTATACAGCGTTGGGTAAGAAAGGAGGAATAGAGGTTGCGGCACTGGATGGTCAACAACCCTGGTTGCTTAGTAAAGGTAATTGCTTGCGAACCCAAGTCATTAATTTTTGTAATATTTCAGAAACAGCAGAAGCTCCTTCGTGGGATTATATTGGTGGAAATATGGATTTATTGGTTGAAATGGTCAATGTAAATGGTGGATACACCTTGCTTCCGGCAGAATTTAAGTCAACGAAAGAACAGCCTGGATTTCGCAAACGATTGGTCTCGCCATATGGATCACCGGCACGAGAAATCATTGGAGTCTTTCCTCAACGAAGTTACAAAACACCACATTTGGAACGAATGGTTAAAGAAATTCAACTGGTTTTCGCTCAGCGAAGTACGGTGCCTTTCCACATGTTAGATTGGAAGTAAGGCCGAGACATTACTTTTTCATTTCTGCAAGGAAGTCGTCATAAGACAAGGGCTTCATTTTTAAACTTGCATTTGTTTTGAAGTATTGGGTCAATTTTTCTTCAGCTAATTGATCGTAGATACTATTTGCTTGTTCTTTTTTAGTCAGCAATTCGCGAGCAGAGGCTTCGAGTTCCGCATCTTCTGGTGCAGGTATCCCGTATTGTGCATAGTTGCTTATCAATAAGCCTTTGGTAAATGCCAAGACCTCTTCATACACTAATTTGGTATCAGAATCTTTAAAGATTTTGGTTTGAATCAATTGCCATTTCAAGGACTTTAGATACGCTTCAAATTCCTTTTCAATGTCCTCATCTGCGATTGGTGTCGTGGCACTCAATTTAATCCAACGCTTTAAAAAGGGCTCTGGAAAGGTCATTTTCACGTCGTTTATCAATGCGTCATATACCTTCCGAGTCATCAAGCGGTCAGCATCTCGTTCGAACATTTGCTCCAAGTCTTTACTTACTCGAGCTCTTAGTCCTGCTTCGTCAGTGATCTCACCGTCTTGAAACAGCTTAGCAAACAAATCCGCAGTCAGTTCCGCCAATTCCATGCGTTTTATGTCTGTGATTTTAAACTCAAACGCTACCTCGTTTGAAGGAAGTGTTTCTGGTGTTAAGCCCAACAAAGAGGCCTTGTCTGCATCATCTTTTGAAACGGTGCTGGGATCTAAACTAAATTGATCGCCTAGTTTTTTACCGATTAATGACTGCTTAGCGTCTGAGTTTTCAATAAACTCTATCGATAAGGTGGTGCTGTGACTAATTCCCTCAGGCTTTACTGTTCCATCGGCTTCAAGTTCTGTGAATGTCCCAACCATTAAATCTTTTGGCCCCGCCTCATCAACGCTAATCATTTTTCCATATCGACGTTGGATGTCTTCAATTTGTTGGCTTACCAAGTTATCATCCACACGAACGGTATGGTATTCAATTCCTTTTGTTAACACCGATTGATAATCAAACGTGGGAGCCATTCCAATTTCGTAGGTAAATTTGAAGGTGCCCGGTTGATCAAACGACCCTTCCATAGCATGGGTAGCTGATGGAATTGCGTTTCCGAGAATATCTAAGGCGTTTTCACGAATGAATCCATAAACACCCTCATTGGCCAAGGTATTCAATGTTTCAGCAAGGACCGCTTTTCCATAACGTTTTTCAATGATTCCTGCTGGCGTGTGACCCGGACGAAACCCTGGGATATTTGCAGTTTTTCGGTGTTTTTCTAAGGTGTTTTTAACCTTTTGGCTGTAGTCTGTTGCATTAATCTCTACGATAAGCAAGCCATTCAAGGCATCAATTTCTTGACGAATCACATTCATATCATTCTTAATTTTATGTTCAAAAAAAAAGGTCCCGAATTCACGAGACCTTAAAGGTGCGGATGGAGGGACTCGAACCCGCACACCTCTCGGCACTAGATCCTAAGTCTAGCGTGTCTACCAATTTCACCACATCCGCTAAACCAATTAACTGCCCCGTTGAGCAAATTGGAGCACAAAGATACAAAAGAATTGAAAAGTAGCAAATCCGATAATCCATTATCCATGAATTTGAATCAAACTGGCTGAAATGAAAAATATACCTAGGAGTTTTGTGCTTTTAAGGAGCTGCGTATTTCTTTCATGAATTCTGAGGCAAACACGAAGGCTTCGATTTCGGGATTGTCCGTGGTAATGATGCTGTGTCGATCACCCTCCCACCATTTTTTCCCTTGGTGAATAAAAATAACCTTATCTCCGATTTCCATCACGCTGTTCATGTCGTGCGTAATGACGATCGTGGTTATTCCATATTCATAGGTGATGTCACGGATTAAGTTATCAATCACAATGGCGGTTTTAGGATCAAGTCCTGAATTGGGTTCATCGCAAAATAAATACTTGGGATTCATGGCAATGGCTCGCGCAATACCCACCCGTTTTTGCATGCCACCTGAACATTCCGAAGGATATAAGGCATTTCTACCCTGAAGGTTTACTCGATCCAAACAAAAGTCTACCCGATCTTGCATCTCTTTCTTGGTCATTTTCGTAAACATCGATAGGGGAAATTTAATATTTTCCTCTACGGTCATCGAATCAAACAAGGCACTTCCTTGAAACAACATCCCAATTTCTTGGCGAATTTCACTGCGTTCGCTTTTTTCCATCGTAGTGAAGTCTCTTTGATCGAATAAAATCTGACCTGAATCAACTTCATGCAGCCCAACCATTGATTTTGCTAATACAGATTTACCCTGTCCAGATTGGCCAATAATCAAATTGATACGCCCAGGTTCAAAGTCAGCACTTACATCAAATAAGACCTGCTGCTTTCCAAACGTTTTATTTACATTCCGAACACTAATCATTACAAAAGCATAAGTTTGGTGATGATGAAATTGGCAATAAGTATCACCACGCTGCTGATCACAACGGCCTTAGTTGACGCTTTACCAACATCTAAGGATCCCCCCTTAACGTAGTATCCATAGAAAGAAGAAACGGATACAATAATAAATCCAAAAGCAACCGTTTTGGTCAAGGCATAAAATATACTGTATGGGTCAAACCAGGAACGAAGCCCTAATATGTAGGTTTCTGTAGTTTGTAAATCCGAAATCACTAAAGCAAGAAAGCCACCGAACATTCCTAAAAACATAGAGAACACGATTAGGATGGGAAAGTAAATCACGGAGGCAAGAATTTTTGGCAACATCAGGTGGTTGATGGAATTAACACCCATAATTTCAAGGGCATCAATTTGTTCCGTAATGCGCATCGTACCGATTTCTGATGCAATATTCGACCCTACTTTACCGGCTAAAATAAGCGATATGATGGTGGGTGAAAATTCCAATATAATGCTCGATTGTGTGATATAACCGACGGTATAGGCCGGAAGAAGTGGGCTGTCCATGTTCGATGCCGTTTGTAAGGAAATTACTGCCCCCATAAAGGTTGACATCAACGCAACAATTGGAATTGAATTAATTCCTATGAACTGAACCTCGTCCATGAACATTTTCCAAAATATGTTCATTTTTTTCGGTTTCCGAATCACCCAAGAGAGCATGATAAAATAGGCACCTATGTTTCGAATATATTTCACGTCGATAAAGGTAATATTTATTTTCAGCAGTTTGGCGGATGTGTTTCCTGTTTATCTTTGGAACAGTGGAAAAAAGAAATAAATACCAACAAGCTTTTTTGAAATTTGTTCCGGCTTGCTTTGCAGATTTACTGGCGGATTTATTGCTTGAATCAGGGGTACATTTCAAAATTGTAAAGGGTAGAAAAACCAAATGGGGAGATTTTAGGCCAAGAAATGTCAAGGGAAAACCGCAAATTACGGTAAACGGTGATTTAAATCCCTATGCGTTCTTAATTACCACCTTGCACGAGTTTGCACACTTCCACACCTTTCAGCAGTTCGGTATGCGCGCGGCCCCTCATGGCGCAGAATGGAAGCAAAATTTCCACACGCTTATTTCACGGATTATTGATCATCCTGAACTCCCTCTTCCCTTGCGTGACGCATTGAATAAATCGTTTCATGCTCTCAAAGCTTCTTCCTGCACCGACATTCAGTTGAGTCGTGTGTTGGCTTCCTATGACCTAACAAATCCTGCAGAGGTTCCTTTAGAAAAGCTCCCAAAAAACAGTAAATTTGCACTGAATAACCGCACCTTTTTAAAAGGCAACAAACGGAGAACTCGGTTTGAATGTATGGAGTTGAGTTCAAAACGAATTTACTTGGTGCATTTGATGGCAAAAGTTCAATACATTAACGATGGAGAATAATACATACAGCTTAATCATGGCAGGAGGCATCGGAAGTCGATTTTGGCCAATGTCTACGCAGCAAAAACCTAAACAATTCCTGGATGTACTCGGGGTTGGTAAGTCATTATTACGACTAACCTTTGAACGCTTAACCGAAATTTCTGATTCCTCGAAGGTGTACGTGTTAACCAACGAGCGATACCGCGACTTGGTTCTCAGTCAATTGCCTGAATTAGGGGTGGATCAAGTCATTTGTGAACCTGAACGAAAAAATACAGCGCCTTGTATTGCGTTTGCGGCAGCAAAGATTTTGGGCTTAAATCCCAATGCAACCTTGGTGATATCACCATCAGACCATTTAATTTTAAACACTTCGCGTTTTGTTGAGTGTATTCATGCCGCGGTTCAAGAGGCGAATTTAGGGCAATTGGTGACCTTAGGGATTCAACCGACACGTCCTGATACGGGATACGGTTATATTGAAGTAAGGCCTAGCCAACATCTTCCTGGAGCGGTGGAACCCGTGCGTCGTTTTTGTGAAAAACCGAGCATCGATGTGGCGAAAACGTTTGTAGATTCCGGCAATTACTTTTGGAATTCAGGGATATTTATTTGGCGAGCAGAAGACATTTTAAACGCGATAAAAGTGCATGCCAATTCCTTGTATGAGGTGTTTTGTGGGTCCATGGATTCTTACAATTCAGCGGCTGAGGACTCGTTTATGCGCAGTGCATTCGCTGCAGCGGAGGATATTTCCATTGACTTCGCGGTGATGGAACATGCCAAAAATGTTTCAGTGGTGGTTTCTGATTTTGATTGGAGTGATCTCGGTACCTGGGGAAGCTTGATTGATCACATGGATAAAGACGCCCATGGAAATGCGGTAGTCGGAGAAAATGTACATTTGTTTGAAACGAAAAATTGCTTAGTGCATCTTCCGAAAGATAAAGTGGTGCTACTCGATGGGATCGAAGACACCATCATTGTAGAGTCAGATGGGATGTTGATGGTATTACGAAAGGATAAAGAACAAGCACTTAAGGCCTACCTCAAGCAGATTGAAGATTCAAACCCAGCACTGTTCCAATAATGGTGAAAATCAGACACATTGAGTTGGGTGATTTTCCACTCTTGCTTGCGCCCATGGAAGATGTGAGCGATCCTCCGTTTCGTGCGCTGTGTAAAAAACACGGAGCAGACATGATGTATACCGAATTTATTTCTTCGGAAGGCCTCATTCGAGACGCGGTGAAAAGCGTCCAGAAAATGGATATTTTTGAATATGAACGTCCCATTGGCGTACAGATTTTTGGTTCTGATGAGGAAAGTATGGTTCAAGCAGCACAAATTATTGAGCGAGTAAAACCAGATTTAATAGATATTAATTACGGCTGCCCAGTTAAAAAAGTAGCGTGTAAAGGAGCCGGGGCAGGCCTGCTTCAAGATATTCCTAAAATGGTGCGGCTGACCAAAGCGGTGGTGAATGCGGTTAATGTTCCGGTAACGGTTAAGACGCGCCTCGGTTGGGATGATTCAACCAAAAATATTGTAGAAACGGCAGAGCGCTTGCAAGACATCGGAATAGAAGCCTTGACCATTCACGGTAGAACAAGAAAGCAAATGTATAAAGGAGAGGCAGATTGGAGCTTGATTGGAGCCGTTAAGAACAATCAGCGCATGTCTATTCCAATTTTCGGAAATGGCGACATTGATTCTCCCGAAAAAGCACGCTTATACCGAGATACTTATGGGGTAGATGGCATTATGATTGGCCGGGCCTCGATTGGATACCCCTGGATTTTTAATGAAATCAAACATTTTTTAGCCAGCGGCGAATTTATCAACCCTCCAACCTTTCAAGAACGGCTTGATGCAATCGAAGAACATTTGAATTTTAGCATTCAATGGAAAGGAGAAAAGGTTGGAATCGCTGAAATGAAGCGCCATTATGGCAATTATTTTAAAGGCATTCCTCATTTCAAAACCTATAAGTCAGCCTTAGTTATGGCGAATGAGTTGGTAGAAGTTAGGGAAATTATCAGAGAAATTAAAACAATGTTCCTCACAGAAGAGGTATACTAGTTATTTTTTTGAATTCATCTTTTTTGTCCGCTGAATGTACTTGAGTACGGGTTTCACTGCCAAATCCACATCCAATTCAATGCTGTGTTTTTTTACCGTTTCCAAAGACAATCGGATGGGGGTTCCTTCGTAGTTCCATAGTACGTAGTTTCCTGGATCTGAAATTTGTATCGGAAACGTAGAGGCTGAAGTGAAGAAGTAGTACGGATTGCTGTATTTCATACTGAGTAGGGGGGAGAATAAAAATCGTAAACGCTGCGATTCGCTGCGTAAAAGGCCTTTCCCGAAGAGCTGATTGATAAAGCGTTTCCCATCATCCGTCGTATTGTATACAACGGTATATCCTGGCACTTTGATGGGTTCAAATTTGATTACTTCCCGTACATTAAAATCTTCATCAAATTCCGAAGTGATAATTCGTTGTGTGGCATTTACAGCGCCACCTTCCCTGAAGGACAAATCACCTGCCCATGCAGCGAAAAACTCACGGGTAGGGAAACTGATTTTTTTTCCCATTTGGTGCATTTTTCCAATGAGCTGTTTGCCAGTATTTGTAGTATTGAATTGCGGGGAAAGGTGCAGTTCAATGGCTTTCACATCCTTACTTGATTGGGGCAGTCCAACCGAGTTTGCTTTACTGTAAATTCCATGTGGAGCAAAGGAGTGCAAATAACACTTGAGGTGTAATCCCGTGGTATCATTGTCATGAGCAAAGAGCCCAAAATCGAAACCCCAAGATTGAATGCCTTTACCCTCGGTATAAAGTACTAAGTTCTCTTTTCGGAACGGTTTTTTAGATAGAAAACGCTTCCATTCAGGGCGTATTCCTCCAGTTTTTGATTGGCTTACCTCACTGAGGCGGCCCGCGAAATTTTTTCCGGAGTAGAAAAATAAGTAGTTTCTTTCATAGGCCACATAGATGTTTAACTCGTTAAAATAAAAAATACGAATGTCATCCCTAGAGGAATCGCTCACCTCCGTATTTTTTCTAAAGCGATCAATTCCACCAATTAGTTTGGAAGAATCGTTTACTTGCATCAATGCCCCCCACTCATCTCGGGGTTCATTAAAAAATAAATACACTTCAGTCTGCAGGTTTATTCCATGATGTTTTGCTTGTCCGAGAAGAAAATCTGGCGCAGCAAATTCTCGAATTGGCAACTTATATTTAAAGAGAATGGGATTAATCTCTTTACTGAATTGCAGGGATTTGAGCCGAATTAAATAATCGGAAACGGGAACTCGATCGATGAGCTTCGGATGCTTATTGAATGAAAAAAAATTACTTTTCGCTACAAGAATGCCGCCCAAAAGAGCAAGGAGTACAATAAAAAAAACACCTTTATTTAACGACTTCACCCTTATTTTGTTAGCAAGTATAAGGTGTTTAACATGTCGAGCAAATGCTTGCCCGAGTCCTCCGATGACTCGAACCCATAGGATAATGATATTTCTGTATTCTTTAGTGTGGTCTTACCTGAGCGCAGTGACATCGTACCCGATTTACCCTGTAATGACTCCATGAGTGGAACCTGCTCTGGGAGTAGAAAATCGGCGGGGAATTGATTCGCTACCGCCTTTAAATTTGCAAAACCACTCATTGAGCCTGCTTTTTTAATGGTTTTTAGGGTGTTATTCGAGAGCCCCGCTTTCCCGTAGCCGCCTGGGTGATTTTTCGCCAAATCCTCATCGTTTGTTAGAATAAAAAGGCCATCGGTATTAATCATGTATAAGGGAGCGGCATCAAAAATGGCTTTATTGTAAACCCAATAAGTAGGGGTCTTTTCAAAATTACTGGTAATCGTACTCAAATGCTCTAAAATTAACTCGGGTACATCGGGTCTACCCGTGGTAAAGCCAAGCGTGAAAATAGGCATTTCTTCTTCCGCATCGGTTTCACGTTCGCCGTATTCAAAGGTTTCTTCGTTGTAAAAAAATTCTATTTTGCGAGTTTTGACCTTTTTAACGCCATTAAAGGTTCCAAACATACATCCTTTGTAGGCGTCAAAAACAGCATCTTTGTTAATGAAGGCATTCGCGAGTTTCAGCGTCAATACATTCATGGATAAGTCTATATTTTTCTCCTTTTCTAATAATGGAAGCACAATTTCATAGGCCTTGTTATATGCATGCTCTAAATTTATCGTGTAAGTGAAGTATGCCGATTGATCCTCCTTAATATATTTCGCAATGCGCTTATCAAATTTTGCATCATTCATCTCCATGTAAATAGAGCCCAAAGGTTCACTGTAGGAAGCTGTAATATTAAAATCAATGGACTGCGCTCCCAACACAAGATCTCCTGTGATGATGTTTCCTTGGTAGAGTTCTTGGATGTCAAGGTAGAGTGAAGGCAATACTGATTTGAGGTACCAAAGGTTTTTGGCACGGTCAAAATTCCGTTCATTATCCATGTAAAATACACCTGCCACCGGATGGAGTAATACCTCCCGAAAGGGTTGGGATAGCGAATAAAGCGATTTTCCTTCTTGGAATAACCCTTTAAATACCTCGGATAAATATTGGCGTTGTAACACGTACTGAATGCTATCGCGAAGTTCATTGTAGTTTTTTTCAAGAAGTTCATAAGAAATATCTTGGATCATTAATTCATCATCGCTTACTGCTTCGTCTAGATCAAAGCCCTGGTAATATGGAGAGAGATTACCCCTCGAAAACCAGATGGAATCCGTCATGGAAATCACATAAGACTCGATCGGTTCAACCCGAATTAGCAACCCGTTTTTGTCTTTAATGACCAAGTTGTTAAAGAAGGAGCCGTAGGCTTTCGCTCCATTGATTTCACTTGGGAGCGGATCAAAATCATCAAATACTGAAAAGAGTGCCGCTTCGTCTGTAATGCCAAACGTAAACCCAGAAACCTCCATGTGTTGGGTTTTCCCATAAAAAATATTCAAGCGCTGATCGAAATCAATTCCAGCATCCTTGAGCGATTTGTTATCGGTTGATCCATCGAACAATTCTTGGTGAATTTCATTCATGAAATCATAAGAAATGAGTTGGTCAACACCAATCTTCTTAAGCAAATCAAGGTTGTTAATACTGAATACAGTAACCGCCTCCTGTGGGATCATCAATTCCGATTTTTGCCCAAACATAGCAGCGGACATAAGAATGACAACGGAGAATAAAGTGTGTTTCATACCGCTTAGGGAGTTAAGGTAATCGCGTTTTCAATGAGTGAATTATTGATCTTGAGGTCGAAGGTGTTCACTTGAAGCATGGAAGCAGTCCTAGCGGGGTTGAGTTTACAGTTTGAATTGCTTGTTTTTAAAATTGGCTTATCAAATCGGGTAATGCTCGTGTAAGTACCGGATTTTAATAAATCCATTTCTGAGTATTCAAAGGTCTTTACTTTGGAAGTTACTGCGGACGGAATTTCACGATTCAGCGTTTTGCCATCCCAAGAAATCCAATCTTCTTCAATCGCATATTGGTCTTTTTCTTTACTCAGGCGCATTAGCACACTTTTAATGCCCGATTGTAATTGTGAAATGGAATTAAAATCAATACTTATTTTTAAAATAAAATCACTGGTATTCAGGTCTGTTTTTACTAGGCTAATCCCCGGCTCTTGCGACAGTAGGTTTTTGAATTCTGTGATTTTTTCTTCAATCTCAGCCAAATCCGGTACTTTCTTTCCATCTAAACTGTCGAGTGAAAGAATTGAATTCACCTTTAATTTACTGGAGCTCAAGTTGATAGAGTATTTAAAGGTGCCCGTACCATCACTGTGGATGCTTAAATCATCGATGATTTCAATGCATGAACTTAGAAGTAAGGGTACAAGGAATAAGATGTAGTTAATTTTCATGGTTCGTCAATCACAAAATTAATACCATATCTCAGAATAATTGGGTTTGACCCTCAATATTATTAACAATAGGGTGTTGCACGGCAGGGACGTTTGCATGTTCAGAGAAAATAATGCCGTTGTCAACCGGGTGAGCACACATTTCCTCAGGCGGAATGGAAGAAAAATGTTGTATTTCATCGGAGCCATTCAAATACTGTTCCACCTGATGATTCGGTAGCATCAAGGGCATTCGTTTCTTACTGTTATGAATTTCCTCCATAAGTGGATTGGCTGCCGCCGTAATGATCGTAAAACACTGCTGATATTCCTTGGTTTCGGGATTGAACCATTCATCGTATAGCCCCGCCATGGAGAAAATAGACGGGTTTTTGGGATAAATAAAGTAAGGAATTTTAACTGCATTCACGTGTTTGAATTCAAAGAACCCTGATGAAGGAACCACGCAACGGTGTGTTGCTATTAAGCGTTTAAAACTCGCTTTTTCATGAAGGGTTTCTACACGTGCATTGAGGGTTTTACTCGCAAAGTCATGGGGGGAATTCCCTCGATACCAGTGAGGGATTAATCCCCATTTCATGAGGTGTATGGTTGGAGATTTGGTGATAATACGCCACCTTGGAAAGGAAAACCCACTTACATAAAATGCGGGCGTTTCGGGGGGCAGTAATTGAACAGAGCGCTGGTAAATCTTACCGAGTGTTTCGTTACTTGACGTACTTGAGTTACTGTAACACATGCATTTAATAACAGGTTAATGACGAAAATAGTGATAATTTCTCCATGACAAGGGGTACGCTTTCTTCTGCTATATTTATCTGTAGCATGGGATCAGTCCCCGAACTTAAGTACTGTACATTCCACTTCTGCTGGTTGGCAATACTCAAGAATTTCATTAAGGACTCATATTCACCAACGACATGAAGCGTTTGGAACGCTTGGTAGGGAATGATTTCATTTTCTTGTATGGCACCCAAGCACGCGGTTTTGTATGCGGCAATTAATCCGGGTACGCCTAATTTTGTCCCGCCATAGTAGCGGATAACAACACATCCTACATTGATTAATTCATGAGATTTTAATTGACCAAGGATTGGTAATCCGGCACTTCCAGCGGGTTCCCCGTCGTCGTTTGCTCTGGTTTGAATTGGATTTCCAATCTGATAAGCGTAGCACGCATGGCCTGCTTTTGAATGCAGTGATTTAAATCGATTCAGATTAAATTTGAATGCATCCTCATCCGCGCAGGGAAATAACAGCGCAATGAATTTGGATTTTTGCTGTGTTAAGGAGAATTCGCTTACACAAGAAACCGTCCGTTTCTTAACGCTCAATGAGTTTTAGTGAATGGTTAACTTCTTCTCTAGTTCTTCTAAGTACACCCGAAATTGCTTATCGGTCTCAGAAAGATTTACGACCGTTCTGCATGCGTGTAGTACTGTGGCGTGATCCTTACCGCCACAATGTGCACCGATGTTCGCCAACGAAGATTTTGTCATTTTCTTAGAAAAATACATGCTAATTTGACGGGCTTGAACCACTTCACGCTTGCGTGTTTTGGATTTCAGCATTTCGATGGGTAAATCAAAATAATCGCACACAATTTTTTGAATGTATTCAATAGAAACCTCTCGTGCGGTATTCTTAACAAATTTATCAACCATTTGCTTTGCCAGCTCTAATGAAATTGATTTTTTATTTAAGGATGACTGCATCAAGAGCGTGTTCATTGCACCTTCAATTTCTCGAATGTTGGTGTTGATGGAATACGCTAAATACTCAACGACTTCTTTCGGTAACTCAATCCCACTCGCATACATTTTCTTTTCGAGTATGGCAATGCGTGTTTCGAGGTCAGGAACATTTAAATCCGCGGATAGCCCCCACTTGAATCTAGATAATAAACGCTGTTCCATTCCTTGCATTTCTACAGGCGCCTTATCGGATGTAAGTACGATTTGCTTTCCATTCTGGTGCAAGTGATTAAAAATGCTAAAGAATACGTCTTGCGTACGCTCTTTACCAGCAAAAAACTGAACGTCATCAATGATCAACACGTCCACCATTTGATAGAAGTGAATAAAGTCATTAGTCGTTTGATTCTTAATTGCATCTATAAACTGGTGCGCAAACTTTTCTGATTGCACATAAAGTACCGTTTTACTTGGATGCTGATCTTTGATGGAAAGTCCGATGGCATGAGCCAAATGCGTTTTACCTAAACCTACTCCTCCATATATCAACAGGGGATTGAAGGCCGTACCTCCTGGCTTGTTTGCTACAGCATATCCTGAAGCACGCGCCAAGCGATTACAATCGCCTTCTATGAAGTTTTCAAAAGTAAAACTTGGGATTAAGTTAGACTCAATGGTAACTTTTTTTAATCCGGGTATAATGAACGGATTTCGGATTTGAGGCTCAGTTGCCCCGAGCGGTATGCTTTGGGGAGCGTTTTGACCTTGCGAGTTATTTTGAGTTGGCAACTTTACCGTATATGGCGTGGCATTTCGGTGGTTGCTCTCCATAACAATGCTGTATTCCAAGCTTCCTTCAGGACCAATTTCTTTCTTAATTACCTTGCTTAATAATCCAATGTAATGTTGTTCCAACCACTCATAAAAAAAATGAGAAGGAACTTGGATCGTTAAAATACTCTGTTCTAACTTTACCGGAATTATAGGCTCAAACCACACCTTATATGCTTGCAAAGAGATGTTGTCTTTTATAACTTTTAAACAAGACTCCCAAGCAGTAGTATGATCTTTCAACATAATTTTTTTCTAAAACAATTAATAAATACACCGAACTGATAAACAACACCTTACGTATGTTAAACGTAAATTAACTTCTGTTAAAAAGTTGTGAACAAAGGTTCACAGAAAAAACTGAAAAAAAAAGTTCAATTGCCCTTGACTTTTAATTTTTTTTTACTTGTGGTAACATTTTTTACCACTTGTTGAAATAAGGGGTTTGGAGTAATCAAATTTACAATACTTTAGATTGAGTTCCAAACAAAATAGACTTATTTGCAGTCATGAATTTATATTATTCCCACGTCTCAGAATTCCGCGTGCGTTACAGTGAAACGGATCGCATGGGCTATTGCTATCACGGCAATTATGCAACCTATTTTGAATTGGGTCGCGTAGAAGCCTTACGATCCCTTGGAGTGGTTTATAAGCAACTCGAAGACGAAGGAATATTGTTGCCCGTGGTGTCCATGGATACTCAATTCAAAGCGCCCGCCAAATACGACGACCTCCTGCGCTTAGAGACTACCTTAGTTAGAACAACCAATTGTACCCTAGAATTTAATTATGTGTTGTTTGATCAAAATGCAAGAATTTTAACCACTGCTTCAACTGTGTTAGTGTTTCAATCCCTTCATCAATCCAAGCCCATTCGAATCCCTGAATTTATACAAACCATCTTTAAAGCCTATGAAATCCAAGCTTAAGAATTTCGAACTCAGATCGAAGTCTCAATTATTTTCCGATCACCTAATGATCAGTAGGAATGGAGAGGAGCGCATAGGCGATTACTTACAAGCAAATCATTCTAAGTCGCAGGTGTTAATTTTGGGCATTAGCGAATCCATAGGGACATTCGCAAACTATGGACGCAGGGGTTCGGAGCATGCGTTTAATGCATTTTTTAAACAATTTATTCAGTGGCCTTACCAAGGACAGTCCTTTGATGTCTTGGGAAATATAACGTTTATTGGGACCTTTCCAACGCAAGTTGATGAGGCCAGCGTTTTAGTGGAGGAGTTGGATTCTTTTGTGTTAGAAGTATTGCGCCTCCATGTGTCAGCGGATCAACTTCCTGTTGTCATTGGTGGCGGGCACAACAATGCCTTGCCTCTCATGCGTTGGGCAAATGAGGTGAAAGCTTGTCAAACTGTAATTAATCTTGATGCACATACCGATTGCCGTGACCTTAATAGAAGGCATTCCGGCAATAGTTTTTCGGTCGCGCTGGAAGAAGGAGTGCTCAAGAATTACCATGTGTTTGGAGTTCATGCCTATGGAATTACAGCATTCATGAAGGATTTCATCCGTAAACACCATGTGAACCTTACGTTTTTTGAGTCTTATTTGGGGCGTCAAGTCCTTGCTTCCGATGTTTTAGATGTTTTTTTACATGCTAAGGGTCCTGTAGGAGTTGATCTTGATATGGATTGTATGGCAAATATGCCCTCTTCCGCATCGTCCCCTTCTGGTTGGTCTTTAGACGAAATAAGAAATATTATCCGACTGCTTCCGAATCAACCCTTGGCGTATCTTCATTTAACAGAAGGTGCCGCAAATAATCCGGAGCAAGAACGAACCATTGGTCGCGCCTTGACTTACCTATGCTTAGATAGTTTTTCCCTTATGGAATAACGGTAATCTGTTCAAGTTGTATTACCGCCTCCGCAGTACATCCTTCTGGAGACATGGCTTTTGAAAGGGTATAGCTGAATTGTACTTTCAGCCCTTTTTTCTTCATGCCATCTTTTAAGTTTAGCGGATAAACGGCGTGAAACGGAACAGATACTCCCGGATTTAATTCATCCGTGATTTCAATATACACCGGACATTGATTTTCATTGACATGAACAATTCCAACCCATTGGGCAGTGCCCTCTGTAAGGGGTTCAATTGTTGCTACTTTCGTTGATTTGCAGGATAATAACCCAAGGCTAATCAAAAGTGTTACCATTGTTTTCATAAGTCAAAGTTAAAAAAAAAGGGGGACAAGTCCCCCTAATCTCAAATAACCTGTAGCATAGTTCATTTGAATTCAAGCAAGTAAACGACCGATTTTTAAATAGGTTACATGAGTATTAACATTTTCACTTTGATAAAGAACTGACCCCTTTCCGAATTGATCCTGCTTCATGAATATTTTTGTCTCGTGATGATGTCAAATCGAAAACGAAAAGCACTGGTAGATTTATTGGAAGATCCCGATGAACGAATCTACTTGGTAATTAAACAAGTAATAAAAGCAGAAGGTAAGCTCATTGAGCCCTTTCTTATGGAGGTATTATCCAACGAAGCCGCTGGGAGTGTGCAGGTAAGTCGTGCCTCAGAAATCCTTCAGGCCATTCGCCTAGATGCCGTATCTAACGAGTTGTTAACTTGGAGTACTTCGGCAGATAAAGACTTGTTGAAAGCCATTGTAGCCCTGAATAAGTTGGTGGATTCCTCCCTAGACGATGCACTTGTTCTACAACAGATGGAGGCGCTTCGTAAAGATGTATGGTTGGAATTAAATGATTATCAAACCGCATTTGAACAAGTCAAAATCCTAAATCACATGTTTTTCGAGGTTCATGGTTTTGAATGCACGGAAAGCTTTCAGCGCGATCTAGCCCATTTGAATATTGGAACGGTCTTAAGGGAAAAGAAGGGTAATCCTTTGATTATTGGTTTGATTTATTCGATTATCGCAAATTGGTTAGAAGTTCCTATCTATGGGGTTGATTTCCCGAAGATATTCATTTTGGCACGCATGGATGAAAACAATACTTCTTTGTTTAGCGAATCTGAAAGCGAGTATGGAGTGTTGTTTTATATCAATCCAATCGGCAACGGTATTGTGTTCGACGAGCAAGAAATTCGGTCATTCTTAAAACAAATCGAAATCGAGCCAGAGCGTAAGTTTTTTGAGCCAACGTCCAATACCACCTTAATTAATCGGTATTTATTGGCATTTGAAGAAGCGTTTCAAGTTAAGGGAGATACAGCGTGTTTAGACGCACTTTCTCACATTAAAGCGATTTTGTAGTCTGATTTATTTTATTTGCAAGCTGGCCACAAGCAGCATCTATATCCTTTCCTCTACTCCTCCGAACGTTTACGATGAGGTTTCTGCGTTCTAAAAATTCCCTAAAGGCTTCTGTTTGAGCTTCTGTTGCCTTCGAAAAGCGAGAATCACCAATGCTGTTGTATTCAATGATGTTGATTTTACAAGGAACACAGCGCGCAAAAATAGCAAGGTTTGCTGCGTCTTCGATCGAATCATTAAACTCATGAAACAGGATGTATTCAAAGGTAATTCTGGACCCTGTGCGTTCGTGAAAATAGATTAAGGCCTCACGCAATGAAGCCAAGTTGTTGGAGTCGTTGATTTCCATTACTTCGCTGCGCTTTTTGTCGTCGGCGGCATGCAAGGAAAGGGCAAGGTTAAAACGGACTTTTTCATCCCCCAATTTCATGATCATTTTTGCAATACCAGCAGTTGATAAAGTAATTCTTCGCGGGCTTATGTTGAATCGATTGGGGTCGGTGAGAATCTCTAGTGCCGAAATGACATTCTTGTAGTTAAGTAAGGGCTCACCCATTCCCATAAGCACAATGTTCGATAGCGGAATTCCATAGTTAGTAGTCGCTAATTCATTGAGCACCACCACTTGATCTACCAATTCTCCGGCGCTCAAGTTTTTCATAAGTTTAAGCTTCCCAGTAGCACAAAAGGCACACGACAAACTACATCCAGCTTGGGAGGATATGCATGCGGTCATGCGTTTACTGGTGGGGATTAGAACTCCCTCAATAACTTGGTTGTCTATGGTGTTAAACCCACATTTGATTGTTTTATCACTGCTTTTTTGAACGGTATCCAGGACCAATCGATCAATATGATACGTAGATTCCAAGTAGGCAATTAGGGGAGCCCCAATGTTTTTCATGGATGAGAAATTGGCCGCATGTTGTTTCCATAACCAATCATACACTTGCGAGGCGCGAAACTTCGGAAAGCCTCCTTGTACGATGGCCTCGGTTAATTCAACTAAAGAAAGGTTACGAATGTTCGGTTTTTCCGCAGGCATAGGTTATCTAGAAAGCATCACGGGCATCACAAGCATTAAAATATGCTCTGCAGCGTTTCCACTTTCATGAGGCGTTAACAGCCCGGCACGAGACGGTTCACTCATCGATAATTGAACAGAATCGGTTTCTAGATTCCCTAACATTTCAATCAGAAATCGGGAATTAAACCCAATCTCCATATCGTCACCATCAAAATTACATGTTAAACGCTCATTAGCCTCGTTGGAAAAGTCAACATCTTCAGCGGATAATTGCAGTTCAGCACCCGCAATTTTGAGTTTTACTTGGTGTGTCGTTTTGTTCGAAAAGATTGCAACGCGTTTAAGCGAACTCAAGAAATGGCTTCGTTCTAACGTAAGTACATTCGGGTTTTCCTTTGGAATCACTGCTTCATAATTCGGGTATTTCCCGTCGATAAGTCTGCAAACCAAGGTTAAATCATTAAAGGTAAAAGTTGCGTTGGATTCGTTGTACTCCAATTTCACCGATTCCTCCCCGCGTAAATTAGCTTTCAGTAGATTAAGCGGTTTTTTAGGTAGAATGAATGAGGAGCTCGAAGTGGTATTGATGTCCGTTCTGCGGTAACGCACCAATTTATGGGCATCCGTGGCCACAAATGTAATGTCTTCCGGTGAAAAATGACAATATACCCCGGTCATTACCGGACGCATTTCATCTGTTCCAACGGCAAACAAGGTTTTATTGATGGCATTGGAAAGCAATTCACCAGTAACTTCAATAGAGCTGCTGTAATCTACGGTAGGTAGTTTCGGGAATTCCTCACCATTGAACCCAACCATTTTAGATTTCCCATTATCATAGGTGATTTCAATGGAATAATTTTCCGGGCTTACACGAAAGGTGCACGGTTGATCTGGGAGGCTCTTAAGTACGTCGAGGATAAGCTTAGCGGGGATGGCGATTTTGCCATCAGCATCAGACTGAACATCCAGATGGGTAATCATGGTAGTTTCTAAATCTGTAGCGGAAACGGTTAGCTTATTTCCAGTGATTTGGAATAGAAAATTATCTAAAATTGGCATTTTTGTATTGGTGCTTAGGGCACCCGAAATGCTTTGTAGATGACTCAATAAGGTATTGCTGGAGGTAATAAAATTCATAGCTTAATTTTCAACAAACAAAGATAACAATACTTTATGAATTCTATACGCCCTTTGCTCAATTCCCATTTTTATTTCGCATTCGCGATATCTGGGAAATAGATGTGACCCATCAATAAGGCATTGAAGACAAAATACTGGCATTTAACCAATTCGCCGTTAGGCAACTCAGCCCAAAATAAATTCATGTCCATTTCTACCATTTCTCCCACCTCATTTCGCTGTGGAACCTCGCTTTTTATTCGATGCATGCGCAAGGTGGTGATTTTTCCTCCGCGCTCTGTCACTTTTAACTGAGAAAAGAGCGGGCTTCGTTTAACAGAATCCACTTGTTTCTTGCTTAATTCGATGTTGGGAAAGTTGAAGTGAATTTTCTTGAATCCTTGCAGGTAGCGATATACGTTTGCTGTATCAAGTACGCTTAATTTTTTTCCTTGAGATCTTACTTCAAACCGACGGCCAAAATTTTTGATGTTAAAGCTGAGTGTAGGAATTTCAAAGTTTTTGAGATCCACAACGCTAATCTCTTCGGGATTGAGCGCGAAGATTTCGGTACACATCCATCGCTTGCGTTCTGCAAAAAATCGAGGGCTAATAATGCCATTCAGGTTTTTAATTCGCATCATTACCGGATCTTTGCTTTTTCCTTCATCCGCCGTTTCTAAGAGCATAATTTGACCGTAGTGATCCTGTGCTGGCGGGCCAATATACCAGGATTTCGACCAGCGTCCATCCAGATAGAAAGATACCTTTATGTGCTGCGTGGCCATGAGTTCGGTGAATTTTCCTTTGGATTTTTCCGGAAGATACCCCTTAAATTCGATGAGTTTCGCCGCTTCAAGAATAAAGGAAACGTTCGGCTTTGAGACGCAAGCACCATTTTCATCATGCCATTCACCGCCATCTTGTATCAGTTCCATGTGCTGCCCATAGGTGTCTTCAATGATAATTTTTGAAATGCGGGTAGTATCCGCTATCGCGAAATTGATCCACTCTGTATCTGAATTTCCTTTGTTTTTGATGAGATTAACGGCAAGTACAGCGAGCGCAAGAATTCCGAGGAGCAATACGGTTAAACTGAGCAGTTTCTTATTTTTTTTCATTGATTGATGTATTTGCGTTTTCTTGAAAACATCATTACAAACGCCACCAGGGCAACGAGTACAATGGGTAGGAATAAATTCAGGTATCGAATTCGTTCACCTTCGGCCTGGAGTTTCATTTTATCCATTTCTTTGAATTCTATTTGACGGCTGCGGATATCTAATACACTATTATCTCCCATCATATAATCAACCAAATTTTGTATAAATTCTTGGTTCCCATAAATCAAAGGCCGCCCATTTAAATCAGGTACTTTGCTATATTTTAGGGCATTGAAAGGGAACGGTGGAGATGAAACATATTCGTACTTGCCTCCTCGGAAGACCGAATCATAGGCATTGGCGATAAACTGACCATTTCCTACCACAAATACTTTGGTTTCTTTATTACTTTTCACTTGTTTTTTTCTGTAGTTCACCGGAATGAATGCTTCTAGTGTATCCACCTGAATCAGTACATCGCGATTAATAAAGTGTGAAGGGATGGTGCCTTCGGCCATGGCGGCGAGTGTGATTTTATTAATTGGATCAGTAGGGTTTTCGACGAAGGCAGGATTTTCACCGAAAATCTGAAAATCCATTAAACTGATTTGAGGAGCCAATCCAGACCGATTAGCATTTGATGAGCTGGTTAGGATTTTAGTGAGTTTTACTCCGGGTGTTTCGATTAATTGCAGTTCATTTGCGTATTCAAGCGATACCGGGTCGATGTTCCGAGTTATGGGGTGTAGCGACGGGCTGGCTAGCACGTGGTATGGCCAACTCAAGCTGCTTGCGTTATCCATACGGACCTTTCTGTACCCACACAATCGGTCGAAAACATAGTTTTCATGAATGTTAATTCCATAGTCAAAGAGCATCTTATCCAAGGTGAGATTCTTCCGAACGGTATGGTCCATAAAATTCTGCGCCAGTGAATCTTCTTGGTGAGCAAGGGTATTCATAAAGACCATTAAGCGACCGCCATTCATTACGAATTGATCTATAAAGTAAAGGTCCATAGCGCTGAATGCTTGCTTGGGGTCAGCGATGATTAATCCATCAAGCTCGTTTAATTCATTCAGAGATTCCTTGCTGTTAAACGTTAAGGAGGTAAGGTAGAAATAGGGGCTTAACACAGCTCGAGCATTCATGGTCTCATGCTCATTTAATTCCCCATGACCTTGCAGAAATGCGATCCGTTTTTTGTCTTTTTGGCTGATTTTTCGCAACGAGGAAAGGATGTTGTACTCTAGGTTATTCAGTGCATTTTCAAGGATCGGGTTTAATCGATTCAATTCCATGGGTTCTCCATTTGGGGTGCCGGGAAGAAATTGAATGTATGTTTCTTTTACAACACCATTTGAGGTATAGGTTACCTCTGCACCTGGCCACAAGATCAGTTGGGATTGCACCCCGTTTTTCACATATACCACTTTGGTTGGCAGAATTCCTTTTTCGAAAATTCCACGAAGGAAAAAATACTCTTCCTTTTTATTGGCGTGGCCCTCGTTTGGATTTATAAATTGGTATTCTATTCGATTTCCCGCAATGGATTTAAAGTCTTTTAACTTGTCCTCTATTGCGTTACGAAAGCTTTGTATTTCTGCGGGAAGTTCTCCCTCTAAGTATATTTTAATGCTAATCCGATTTTCAAAGTTCTTTTTGTCTGCAAGAAAATTGGTGGTCCCCTGAGCCAGTGAATAGCGACTGTCTTCAGTCATGTCAATTTTAACATTGATCAGAGCTCCAATGACATTGAGCAATATGAGTACAGCAAGGATTCCGAAGAAGTACCCCCAATTGAAAAAACTACTCCATTTGATCTTTTTCATGGCTATTTTTTTAGGGTTTTAATCACGGTGAGTGAGGCACTTAAAAAGAACACGATGAACGATAGATTAAAAATAAGATCTCCGGCAACGACCACCCCTTTTTTGATGGAATCGTAATGATTACTCAAGCTGAAATATTGAATAATAAAATCAAGGCTTCCGAATTGCGCGAAGGATCCCAATAAAGACAATCCGTCATAGAACATATAGCACAAGGCCGTTGCCATGATGAATGCTACAATCTGACTTGAGGTTAAACACGACGCAAATATTCCGATGGAAACAAATGCAGCGCCCAGTAGAATTAATCCGAGGTAGGAAGTAAACGTGGCCCCTTCATCTACAATTCCAACGGGATTTCCTAAGTAATGAATCGACCCATAGTAGACCAAGGTTGGCAAGATAGAGATGACCAAGAGAGTTACCCCCGCAAAATACTTGGCGAGCAGGATGCCGAGGTCACTAATAGGCTTGGTGAATAACAATTCAAGTGTTCCCGTTCTGCGTTCTTCAGCCATCGATCGCATGGTGATGGCCGGAATCAAAATTAGAAAGATATAGGGTGCCGTATTGAAAAATGGAATAAGCTCCGCTTGAGCACTGTCTAAAATATTCATATTGGAACTTAACATCCAATTGAATAACCAACATGCAATTAAAAAAATTACAATGAAAACATAGCCCACGATGGAGCTTAAAAAACTTCTAACTTCTTTTAGATAGAGGGCATACATAGACGTCCTGAATTAGTGAAGTTCAAAATTAGGATTTTTAATGAAATAGGCGCTCAACTTAATCTGATTTGACGCTTTTGTTCGTTCCTTCAAATTGCGCGTGAAGGGTCCAAGCCTCAGCCTTGCTTTCAAACATTGGTTTTATTTTGCCCCAAAGGCCATTAAACGTTGCTGAAAGCCGGTAATGCTCAAGTGCGGCTGAATCTTCCCAATGGCTGTACGTAAAAACGATATTCGGATGCGCGTGGTCTTGAAGCAAGGTCATTTGAATGCACCCTGGAAAATTCACGACCTTATATTTTACATCCTCAAAGAGTTCAAAAAAATCAGAAATTCGTTCTTCTTTAAAATGTAATTTAACGATTCGGGTGATCATAGCAAGGAGTTCAGATTTCTAACCGAGCCTTTGGGGAAGAAGGTTACCCGAACGGATTCGCCCAACCTCATGCCAAATAAGCGGTCGGCACCCCCGTTACCCCCGTTTGCACCCCGATTAATGGCGATTTCTAAGCGTCCGTTGTCATTGAAAATCGCAACCCGCTCACTGATGGTGACATCATTATACGCTTTGGAGATTACATCTATGTCGTAGTTTCTTTTTTGGTAACTAATGGTGAAGGGGACATCCAATCCAAAACGCTCAAAATCATGTTTGAAAATATTCGTGATTATGTTTCCAAAATGATCAATGTGAATCACATTTCCTTGAATCACGTTGTGCTCAATAATTGGATTTGGTGTAAAGGCTTTTTTGTAGGCATTCACCTCTACGGCAAAGTCCTTAAACGGCACCTTGTTCGCGATATTACTTGCTAATTCCACAAAACAGGTTTTCATCATAAAGGTCCATGATTCAGGTTCCTCTTCAATCCGTGTATACCTGTAGAGCGCTTCGGGCACGTCCTCTCCTAAGAATGTTCCAATAAACCCGTTGTCATTGGTGATAAAGAAATGACCATCATATTTCAAGATAGAAGGATAGGTGAGTTGATTTTCTTGAGATGGGTCTGTAATTTTATACGGAAGATAAGGTTCGGTGTCAACACCAACCATATGAATGGTCCCGCGAGGAAATGAGTCATAGCAACTTCTCAGTTGGTAAGCTGCCTCAGCCACTTCAAAGGGTTTAATTTGATGCGTGATGTCAATAAGTTGGACCCCATTCACCGCCTGTAATAGCCGGCCCTTCACAGAAGCTACATAAAAATCTCTCAATCCAATGTCCGATGTAAGGGTAATGATTTGCATTTTAAGAACGCAATGTTTGAGTTATTTTATAATTTTACCAAAAGTATAGTTTTTCAACACAATGTCGCCTGATAAATTGATTTTAATTGGAGTTAAGTAGTCGGAATATAGAACTCGGAGGGATAAATGCTGCTGCATTTTTTGGGGTAAACAATGAAAATCTTAAGCATTTGAAAACCTTTTTTCCAAAACTTTCCATTGTAGCGCGTGGACATAAAATTGTGGTAAAAGGGGAGGAAGAACTGATAGATCAATTTGAAGTGAAATTATCTTTGCTTCTTAGACATTTCGACCGATTCAATTCCTTGTCTGAAAACAACATCGATAACTTAATGCTTTCGGATGGCGAGAAGCTTCTTCATACCGATAACGGTTCCGAAACCTTGGTGCACGGAAATGGTGGGGTTAAAATTAAAGCGCGTACAGTCAATCAAAAAAAACTCGTAGACTCTATTGTTAAAAATGATATGGTCTTTGCCATCGGGCCCGCAGGAACAGGAAAAACATACACAGCGGTAGCTTTAGCGGTTAAAGCACTCAAAGCAAAAGAGGTTAAACGGATCGTGCTCACACGCCCCGCGGTAGAGGCAGGGGAAAATCTTGGCTTTCTTCCAGGAGATTTAAAGGAAAAACTCGATCCTTATTTGATGCCCCTGTATGATGCATTGAGAGACATGATTCCTCCAGAACGATTGGCGGAAATGATTCAATACGGGGTTATTGAAATCGCTCCTTTGGCTTTTATGCGTGGAAGAACCTTAGATAAAGCTTTTGTAATTTTAGATGAGGCACAGAATACCACCATCATGCAAATGAAGATGTTCCTAACCCGAATGGGGATGACGGCCAAGTTTGTAATTACTGGAGATATGTCGCAAGTGGATTTACCCGGAAAACAGCGCTCAGGACTGGCCTATGCCACTTCAATCTTGAGAGACGTTGAGGGTATCGGTATTATTGAAATGGGGCACAGCGATATCATTCGCCATAAGTTGATTGCAAAAATTATTACCGCATTTGAAACTCAAGAACAAATAGATAAACAAAAGAAATATGATAAAGGCACTGAAAAGTCATGAGTTTAATTTTAAGGGTCAAACATCGGTCTATCACGGAAAGGTAAGGGATGTGTATTCTTTGTCCGACGGGAGATTAATCATGGTAGCTTCGGACCGTATCAGCGCGTTTGACCACATTTTACCAAGACCCATACCTTTCAAGGGTCAAGTATTAAATCAAGTAGCAACGTATTTTTTAAATGCCACTGCGGATATAGTGCCAAACTGGTTGCTTGCTACCCCAGATGCTAATGTTTCTGTGGGCATTGCATGCGAACCGATTCGAGTTGAAATGGTGATTCGCGGATATTTGGCCGGACATGCCGCAAGGATGTATAAAGCGGGAAATCGCATGTTGTGTGGAGTGCCGATGCCTGATGGAATGAACGAAAACGATCCCTTTCCAGAACCGATCATTACGCCTGCCGTGAAAGCCGAAGAAGGGCATGATGAAGATATCTCGAGGGCAGATATTATTTCGAATGGCCACGTTCCGGAACATATATATCTTCAGATGGAAGCCTATACCAGAGCGTTGTTTGCACGAGGAACTCAAATGGCTAAGGAACGCGGATTGATTTTGGTGGATACGAAATATGAGTTTGGTATGAAAGATGGCCAGGTGATTTTAATCGATGAGATTCATACGCCAGACTCTTCCCGATATTTCTATTCAGAAGGATATGAGGAACGTCAACGAAACGGAGAAACTCAAAAACAACTGTCCAAGGAATTTGTAAGACAGTGGTTAATTGAAGAAGGGTTTCAAGGATTAGAGGGTCAGCAAATGCCAGAGATGCCCGATGAATTTGTGACATTGGTTAGTCAACGATACATTGAGCTTTATGAAAGAATCACTGGCCTTGACTTCGTCAAAGAAACCGAGGAAGACATCATCACTCGCATAGAGAATCGGGTTTCTACGTACTTATTGTCCTAGAATCTCAACAATAGGGCTGCCGGTCATGCTGCCCATGCGTTGCAGGTTTAACAGGTGTGCTAAAGTCGCTGCGATGTCCGTAATTGCTATGGGTCTGAAAATTTCTTGTGGCTTCAACCGCATTCCGTACCAAAGTAAGGGTACATGGGTGTCATAGTTAAAACCGGATCCGTGAGAGGTGCCTTTGTGCTCAGATTTTTTACTGGATCCTACAGGCAGGTATCCCGGTTTGAGCATAAAGATTACATCCCCACTTCGTTCCTTCGAATAACCATTTAATATCATCTGCATCCAGGAGTCGTCAATAATTCCGCGCTCTAAATCAGCACCTGTAACAGCGACTTTGACTTCAGGAAACGTTCGAAGAATGTCGGCAACTTGTTGCTGGATTTCACTGCGCGTTAATTTCAACGAATCAATCAAGGGAACGTTTAAATAGATGTTTTGATTTTCTTCCGAAAGTATGAGTTTATGGCCATACCTTGCATGGAGCCTTTCCTCTACGGTGTTTATTGCAATCGACATATCAAAATACCCACCGGGAAGTTTTTCATCCATTAACTGCTGTGGAACAGGTACTACAGCATGGTCTGCAGTTAAAAAGACTACATAGTTGTGTTTTCCAAGCTTTTGGTCAAGGCTGCGGAATAAACGAGCGAGTTCCAGATCAAGACGTACATAAATATCCTCAATTTCCAGAGAATATGGACCAAAGGCATGACCGGCGATGTCTGGGGTGGAATAACTAATGCAAAGCATGTCTGTGGTCTCGTGCGTTCCCATGTGTTCACTTCCGATGAGTTCGCATGCGAGGTCGGTCAATTGCGTATTCGCAAAAGGCATTAAAGTGAATAAATTGTAGTTGCCTTTGGCGTACTCAGAGAATTTGTAGGGAAATGTTGGGCTTTTTGCCCCTTTAATCGTGACCTCGTAGGGTGAATTATCAAGGGTTCTGGAATACTCAGAAACGGGATTTAATAACTCCCAATCTTTAATGTAATGATCGGCATAATGCGTTTGATTAAACGATTGTATCCATTTTGGTAATGTCTCCATGTAATAGGAACTGCTAATAAATGTTCCGCTGGAGTAGTCGAACCAAAACGATCCGTCACTCATATGTCCACCCGGCAGGGCAGCACTCCGATCTTTTATTGAAATCGAATAAACCTTAGAAGATGGATAGGTGAGTTTTAACTGGTCAGTAATGGTCATGGTTTCCAAATGATGCGGAGAAACTTGACCGTATGTACTCGAAGGGTTGCCAACCGGCTTTACCGTGCTGTCAAAAACACAATAAACGGATTGCTCAGTATTGCGATTGTACCAATCATTTCCAACAATCCCATGATTGTAGGGCGTTGTTCCTGTATAGATAGAGGCATGGCCTGGTCCGGTGTAGGTGGGAACATAGTTGTAATTGGTATTTCTGCAATTCACACCACGGTCTAGAAATCGCTTAAAACCGTCTTTTTGAAAATGATGTTGAAAACGATACAAGTAATCATAGCACATTTGATCAACCACTACTCCGACCACGAGTTTTGGCGTTTGCGAGAAAATCATCAAAGGCAAAAGGAAGGTTGAAAAAATAAGAGTTCTCATTATCCTTTTCCTTTAGAAGGTACCGAGGTAGGTGGGTTTTTGGGCGCCGGTGACACGGTTGGTTTATTTACCGGGACGGGTTGGCTTGCAGGTTTTGATACATTCGGAGCCTTTGGTTCGGGTGATTTAACGTTGATGCTTGGTTTGGCAGGTTCAGAACTTGGTTTTTGAACGGGTTCATATTCCGTTGGTTTTGTCGATGAATCTATCGGTTTGGTTGGCATGGGTTGCGCTTCATTTTCAGGGAATTTTGAAGGGGCAATGGTGTTTGAATTCACGATGGGCCGCCTCAATTTATCTAAAATTACGCCCTCTGTTGCCGGTGGGGGAGTAGGAATTGGGTTTGGTGTGAGATTCAAATAATGGGCATCAAAAATACACCCGTTCATTTCTGCCTCGGATACGCCCATCTGCAGACAACGATTTCTAGCAATATCGCGGTTATTATTCGGGATGGCATTAAAGGTTCGTATCACCCGCGGAAAAGACCGGTCTGTATAAAACGATGTATTTAAGCCCGGACGATAATCAAACAGGCTTAGCTCTCCGGATACTCGATGGATTTCTGCAAAATCTTTAATGATTTCGTTTTGATACCGTTGTTCAATGTCTTGAGATAAAGAGGCAAATTCTGGGGTATTCATCCCCATAAAACCAGTAAGGTTGTTGTTTTGACCAAATTGATTGACTTGAAATTCATCCACTCTATTCCGGTTAGCATTTCCCAATAACCCGGTAGGTGTCAATAAATTACAGGAAGGTATATTGACCGTCAAATTGACAAATCCTCTACCCCCGCCTCCTCGATTGTCAATGATTACTTTTTCTCCGAGAGGTCCAGAGACGACATAGTTCCTTCCAATAAGACGGATGGTTCCTCCGCAGGGTAGGTAATAGGTGCGGCCCTCCATGCGTATAGGTTGTCCATTGAGCCACAAGGGTGAATTCGAGCCGTCCGGAATATCTGCGGCATAGTAGGCTATTCGATCGTTATATAGTTTAATGGCAACCGCTGTGTTTAATGAAAAATCTTCGCTTTGGGGTTTTTGTCGGGCTTGAACCTCGAAGTAGGTTCCTACTTTCGTTAACACAAATTCTCCAACCGTTTGAAAGGAATACCCAGTGTTGTCATAAGTAACCACGTGTGGGTCTCCAAAACTTCTTCCCTGTGCAGTTTCACACGTGCTGGAATTATACAGAGCACTCATTAATTCGGTAAAAGCATCCGGGGTATTGATACTCAATAAGGTATTTTGCAAGGATTCTCGATCTTCCACGGGGGCCAGTGAAAAGAGCTCTGCAGGAGTTAAATCCTCCGGAAATGTGCGGTCGGGAACGGCTTGTTTGGTATGAATCGCATGAATGGCGTCGAATATCCACGAACCACGGATGGTATCCCAAGCCACTAAGTTTTGACGAATTGATTCATGGGATTGAATTCGTTGCCCATAACTGAGGATCGAAAAACAAAAGCATGTAATAATATAGATGATCGGTTTCATGTCTTCTTATTTGGAATAAAATTTATAGCCTACACCTTTGATGGTTTGAATGTATGAGTCGCCAATTTTTTCACGTAACTTTCTAATGTGAACATCTATCGTTCGGTCACCCACAATCACGTCCGTGCCCCAAACATTGGATAAAATGACTTCGCGCTTAAAAACCATGTTGGGTTTAGATGCTAAAAGCGAAAGAAGTTCAAATTCTTTCCGGGGGAGCTGAAGGGAAGTGCCTTTTACGTGAACCAAATGAGTCTCTCGATCAATAATAAGATCCCCCTGAGGTATTTCATCTGCCACCATTCTTGTGACAGTACGAGTTCTTCTGATTAATGCATTTATCCGACTCACCAGCACTTTTGGCTTAATGGGTTTTGCAATGTAATCGTCCCCTCCCGCATCAAGCCCCGCAATCTGACTGTAATCTTCAGCGCGTGCCGTCAGAAAGCAAATGATGATATCTTTTGTAGCTGAATTTGATTTGATGTGCTCACAGGTTTGTATGCCATCCATCACCGGCATCATCACATCTAAAAGAATTAAATCTGGTTTTTTATTCGCGATTCGCGCTAAAGCAATTTCACCGTGTTCCGCTTCATCGATCGTGTACCCTTCTTTCTCAAGGTTATACTTGAGCAAGGCTCGAATATCTGCTTCATCATCAACGATTAGTATGTGTCCCATTTGAACCCGAAGGTAAGAAGATTTCCTCGGAGGAGGGGTATGTAATTTGCAATAAACTAAAGATTAACAAATTTTTAAGAAAAAAAGAGCAGGGATTCGTAACCGATTTAAATTTTCACATTACCTTTGCAGCAGTAGTAGGTTAGGTTGATTAGTCAAGAGTCCTGGGAAACCAAGGCTCTTGGCTTTTCATAAATCAAATTCCTTAAATTTGCCTACCATGAAAATCTCAATTTTACTTGCTGAAGATGACATAAACTTAGGGTTTGTCATAGCGGATCAGTTGCGTTCTGAGGGATATCAAGTATCCTTGGCTACCGATGGGGTAGAGGCCTTAAAGCGTTTCAATGAACAAGCTTATCACCTCTGTATTTTCGATGTGATGATGCCCAAAAAAGACGGGTTTACCTTAGCCAAAGACATCAGGAAAATTAATAGTGACATACCAATTTTGTTCTTAACGGCTAAATCCATGACAGAAGACAAAATAGAGGGTTTCAATGCGGGTGGAGATGATTATCTAACCAAACCCTTTTCTGTGGAGGAATTGAATCTTCGCATCAAATCCTTGTTAAAGCGCGTGAACATTCGCACTGAAATTCCTGAGGAAAAAGTATTTAATGTTTCTAATTTTGTTTTCGATACCGAGAATTTAACTCTAACCCTAGACGGTAAGGTTCAGTCACTTACAAAAAAAGAGGCTCAGATCCTAAAGCTTTTATTCAAGTTTAAAAACCAAGTGCTTCCACGTGAGGTCATTTTAAATACAGTTTGGGGGCAGGATGATTATTTTGTAGGCAGAAGCTTGGATGTGTTTATCACTAAACTTCGTAAATACTTGAAGGCGGATGAATCCATCGTGATTTTAAACATCCATGGGGTTGGGTTTAAACTCGAGTTACATTCATGATACTGCACATAGAAACATCAACCAAGGTTTGTTCTGTGGCCCTTTCCAATCAAGGCGTATTGATAGATGTTCTAGAATCGAGTAGTGATCAATTTATTCACGGGGAAGCCTTAACCACGATGATTCATGAGTTATTGAAACGGAATGCCATAGAAATGGCATCGCTCCAAGCCATATCCACCGCTGTAGGACCGGGTTCTTACACTGGGTTACGTATTGGATTAGCAACAACGAAGGGATTGGTCTTTGGGTTGGGAATTCCGTTTATTGGGATTTCGTCGCTCGAAAGTTTGATCGCGCTTGCCCGTGAAAAACACCCGACTGTGGCGATTGCAGCAGCCTTTGATGCGAGAAGAAACGAAGTGTTTCTGCGTGTCCAACACGAGATGAATGTACTTGTAGCGGATCGCCCGGAGGAAATCAATGCGGCTTATGTTCCGCCAGTTCAGCCCTTGCTGTGGGTTGGTGATGCGAATGATAAATTGCGGGAATTGCTGCAGCTGGGAGAGCAGTATTTTGACGATGAGATTGTCCCTTCCGCGCGTGGGCAAGTACGTCTCGCTTTTGAACGCTATATTGCAGGTGTGTTTGAAGATATTCATTCCATTAAACCAAATTATACCAGAGCGTTCTACACCACTGCCCACTCCGGGTAATGTTCATGGAGTATTTTTGATAAAAAAATGTGTAATAGTCGAGAAATCTAACAATGTCTGTTAACTTTGTGGAAAGTTTGCACGGATGACGCCGAAAATTGATACACAGATTGCTCAGTTAAGAACCATTTTTCATCAATTCAAAGCAACAATTGAGCAGGAACGAAAAACCGTTGAACAGTTATCTGTTGAACTGGCAGATGCTAAAAAGGAAGTAGAACGATTAACCCTTTCGCATCAATCGTTCCAGCAAGAAATCACCCGATTAACTGCGTTGGCCGAAGCAAACAAAAAACAACAGGCGATTGAACCAAATTTGTTCAGTGGATACTCACGAAACGAAGCGGAAATCGACGCGTTGGTAAAGGAAATAGATTTTTGTATTGCCCAGCTAAAGAATAACAATGGCTAAAGTATCCTTGAAGTTAGATATTGCCGGAAGAACCTATCCGATTTCAGTGTTAGAATCTGAAAAAGAAAAGGTGCTCAGCGCTGCTAATGCCCTAAATGCATCCATTGAGGCACTGAAGAAGCACTATGCAGTAAATGATCAACAGGATTTATTAGCAATGGCTTCCTTACAGTATTTGATGAAACCAACTACGGATTCACAACCCGATTTTAGTCTCATTGAACAGAAGCTAAGTGATCTAACGCAAGAGGCACAGGATTTAATCTAACAGTTCTTTTTACCAACCCTGAATTTTAACAATTTAATACAAGGGAATGGACGTACTAGGAATAATTATCGGACTTGTTGTAGGAGGTGGCGGAGCATTCGCAGCACAACAATGGGTCGTTGGAAACAAAGTAAAACAGCGCATCGCTGACGCGGAGAACGAGGCGGAACGCATCAAGAAAGAACGCGCCTTGCAAGCAAAGGAGAACTTCCTGAAACTTAAGGAAGAGCATGAGAACAACATCAAAGAGCGCGAGCGACGCACGCAATCAAACGAAGATCGAATTCGAGGCAAGGAGAAATCCATCAATCAGAAATTAGAAGAGTTAACCCGAAAGGAAAAAGACCTTGAACGAACCCAAGGAGAATTGACCCAAAAAAGCAGTAGCCTGGAAGGGAGAATGCAGGAGCTTGATAAAATCCAACAAAAACGAGTTGCTGAATTAGCAAAAATAAGCAGTCTTCAACCCGAGGACGCGAAGAAAATGCTCATGGATGCCCTGGTAGATGAGGCAAGAACGGCTGCCATGGTTCAGATTAAGGAGATTTCAGAAGAAGCCAAACTCAATGCGAACCGTGAAGCACGAAGGATTGTAATTCAAACCATTCAACGCGTGGCAACGGAACAAGCCATTGAAAATGCCGTTTCTGTGTTCAATATAGAATCGGATGAGGTTAAAGGGCGCATCATTGGTCGTGAAGGACGTAATATCAGAGCCCTAGAAGCAGCAACGGGCGTTGAAATTATTGTAGATGATACCCCAGAAGCAATTATTTTATCATGCTTTGATCCCATTCGTAGAGAAATCGCACGCCTTTCCTTGCACCAACTTGTTTCCGATGGCCGCATACATCCAGCGCGAATTGAAGAGGTTGTGGCCAAAACCAAAAAGAACCTGGACGAAGAGATTGCAGAAACTGGTCGACGAACTTGTATTGATTTAGAGATTCATGGCCTACATCCTGAGTTAATGCGAATGGTAGGACGTATGAAGTATCGTTCATCCTATGGTCAAAACTTACTGCAGCACTCGCGCGAAGTCGCAAACCTTTGTGCCATCATGGCTGCCGAACTGGGATTAAATGTAAAAGTGGCAAAACGAGCAGGATTGTTACACGACATTGGGAAAGTTCCGGATGAAGAACCAGAATTGCCACATGCCATCTTAGGAATGAAAATCGCAGAGAAATATGGTGAGAAACCGGATGTGCTCAATGCCATTGGAGCCCACCATGATGAAATCGAAATGAAAACCTTGATCTCGCCAATAGTACAAGTTTGTGATGCCATCTCTGGTGCTCGACCGGGCGCTCGAAGAGAAATTGTGGAGGCCTACATCAAGCGCATTAAAGAACTCGAAAACTTGGCGTTGTCTTATGATGGGGTTGGAAGTGCCTACGCCATTCAAGCAGGCCGAGAATTACGGGTCTTGGTTGAAGCAGAGAAGGTAACGGATCAACGCGCAGAAGAATTATCTTTTACGATATCTCAGCGTATTCAAACAGAAATGACGTATCCTGGACAAGTAAAAGTTACTGTAATACGGGAAAAGAGGTCTGTGAACTATGCTAAATAACACATGCTATCCTCGGATTTAAAATTCATTGCAGGCCCTTGCAGCGCAGAGTCCTACGAACAATTAAGATCGGTAGCGAAACAGTTAGAATCCGTTGATTTATTTGCCTTTCGGGCAGGTGTATGGAAGCCGAGAACACAGCCGGGCGCATTTGAAGGAGCCGGTGAGGTTGCCTTATCATGGATGCGTGATATTCAAGCCGAGTTCGGTGTAAATGTGCTCACCGAAGTTGCCAATGCCTCTCACGTTGAAAGCGTATTAGCGCATGGGTTTAATCTCATGTGGATTGGTGCACGAACCACTTCAAATCCCTTTTCTGTTCAAGAATTAGCCGATTCCCTCCAAGGAACAGAGGCTACGATTTTAATTAAAAACCCGACAAATCCAGACCTTAAATTATGGGTGGGGGGTATTGAACGGTTGTACAAGGCTGGAATTAAAAAGGTCATTGCCATTCATCGCGGGTTTTCAACCTACGATAAACAAAAATATAGGAACCTTCCCAATTGGCAGATCCCAATTGCATTGCGTGCTGAGTTTCCCGGACTTGAAATTATTTGCGACCCATCGCACATCTCTGGACTTGCCAATAATGTGTTTGAAGTTTCACAAAAAGCCATTGATTTAAAATTCGATGGGCTCATGATTGAGGTACACCCTGATCCCTCGGTTGCCAAAACTGATGCCAAGCAGCAATTAACCCCAGAGGCCTTTAAGAGTCTTTTGGTTAATTTAATGGTGCGCAGTAGACAAGCCATTGATCAAGAAGAAATCAGGGAGCTTCGAGCCAACATCTCGATACTCGACCATCAAATTATTGAGGTATTCGCCAAGCGTATGGAGCTCGTTGAGCAGATAGGGCATTATAAAAAGCGCAATCATATTGCCATCTTTCAACCGAATCAATGGGAGGAAGCCTTGGCAAAGTTTTTAAAGCTTTCGGACGATGCCGACTTATCAAAGGAGTTTGCTGCAGAGGTCTTTAAGTTGATTCATCAGGAATCCATCGATATCCAATCAAGAATATTACGCAATTTAGAGTCAGGTGATTCCGCTTCCTAAGGTCATTTTGCCCGCAGTTATGGAAGCGCCGGTTTCCAAAAGTCACATGCAACGAGAACTCTTACTTTCGTTGTTGGCAGCATCTTCTTCACAGTTATTCGGGGATTTTAACTCCCTTCCTGATGATGTGCGATCGGCCATTCGTTGCATTGAACGCTTTGGTGCCCAAGTCACGGTAAGCCCCAATCACATAGAGATTTTGCCCCCAGTTCCAACTGAAATTCAAGAGGAACTTTCGCTTCATGTGGGTGAATCTGGATTTTTGATCCGAAATGTGGTGTCTATAGGATTTTTATTTGCGCGTAAACTTCGAATTCATGCCGAAGGTACCCTGCTGAAGCGGGCACTTCATTTTAATGAGGAGTTATTTTCTCAACTTGGCTTAGTTCAACATTCTGGGGTGCAGGAATGGCCCTTGATACTAGAACAAAAGCAACCGATGCAACACGAAATCGAACTCGATGCATCCACTACTTCACAAATCGCTTCGGGTGTCCTCATGCGATTGGCATGCGCACCAGGAAACCGTAAACTTTGTTTATTAAACCTCGTGAGTTTACCATACTTCGAAATGACTCTTGAGCAATTAACAAACCGCGGTCTTCACCTGAGTTGGGATGCACGCTGTATCGCATTTCAAGATGATCAGCCCATTCGGGGCGGTGCTGTCAAGGTTCAAGGAGATTGGAGCGGTGCAGCAAACCTGTTGTGTGTTGGCGCAATAACCGGATCAATTACGGTAAAAGGATTGGCATTCAATACCGAGCAAGCAGATGAGCGAATCCTCGACGTATTGAACGCATACGGTGCCGATATTCAAATAGAGGGGGATACCATTTCAGTACGCAGAGGTATGAACGCAGCGTTTTCAGTAGACATTACCCATTCACCGGATTTATTTCCACTGTTATGTGTATTGGCGGCTTCAGCAGTTGGAAAATCAAGAATCAAAGGAACAGAACGCCTAACAACAAAAGAATCAGACCGTTTACAAGCCTCAATGGCCATGCTGGACGCACTGGGTGCGGAATGTGAATTAGCGGGTAATGAAATTTTTATCACGGGCGGAATTCGCCATAAACAAGTTCACATTGAAACGTTTAAAGATCATCGAATGGTGCTTGCCGCGTTGGTGATTGCTGCCATGGATGGTATGCAAGTTTCGGTTTCTGAATTCGCTTCGTTGGATAAATCTTTCCCTCAACTGAAATCTTTTCTATAATTTTAAGTACTTTTGGTTAAATTATTAATTATGAAAAAAGTTTACCTTTTATTGTTCACATTCCTGATTGGAATGAGTGTAAATGCGCAAATGATGCAAGGGTCGTTCTCGATAGACCCGTATGTAGGTGTTCCGAATTGGGCTAATTCGTTATTGTATAATCAATATAACGGAGATGAAGAGAATATTCAAGAGTATAGGGCAGTAGGAAGTATGCTTTCGTATGGCGGCAGGTTTGAATACATGTTGAGTGATAAGGTTGGTGTTGGTGCCGACGTAAACTATGAGGTCTCTGGATTTGCGTTTAAGTTTGAAGATCAAGTGTACGCACCTGATGGCAGTGGGCTTGGTGGACTTACCACGTATGAAGCACAATATACAGCCAAAAAACTACGGGCTATGTTGCGGCTGAATTATCATTTTGTGCAATCCGAAAAAGTGGACATGTATTCAGCATTCGCGGGAGGGTATAAAAACGTGAATAGAACCTGGGAAACCAACCCAAGTCACCCCGAATATCAAGATGCGAACGCAAGTGGCGCTATAATTCCCGTAACATTAAGAATTGCAGTAGGCGCAAAAGTATATTTTACCCAAAACATTGGTGCCCATATTGAGTTGGGTGCTTTCGGTGGAGGATTACTTCAGGCGGGACTTTCTGTAAAGTTCTAACTAAAAGTTTTGAGATAAAAAAAGGGAGGCATGCCTCCCTTTTTTTGTGTGTTATTAATTTTGAATTAATTCTCCATAAGTTTAATCAAGTTCAATGCGGATCCCGCTTTAAACCATTCGATTTGCGATTGGTTATAGGTGTGATTCAGGATGATGTCATGCTGTGTTCCATTTTCATGACGAATTCGCATGGTTAACGGTTTTTCCGGAGCAAAGGACTCAAGATCAATAAAGTCAAATTCATCATTTTCATGAATCAATTCATAATCTGCCTCATTGGAAAAAGTTAAGGCCAACATTCCTTGTTTTTTCAGATTGGTTTCGTGAATCCGTGCAAAGGATTTTACAATGACCGCGGAAACGCCTAGGTGTCTCGGTTCCATCGCGGCGTGCTCTCTAGAACTTCCTTCCCCGTAGTTATGGTCTCCAACAACAATAGATGCAACACCTGCGGCTTTGTATGCGCGCTGAACTGCCGGCACCTCACCATAGCTATTGGTCAGTTGATTTTTCACATCATTGGCCTTTCCATTAAATGCGTTTTCAGCACCAATGAGGAGGTTATTTGAAATGTTGTCTAAGTGTCCACGATATTTCAACCACGGTCCAGCCATGGAAATATGGTCCGTTGTACACTTTCCTTTTGCTTTGATAAGAAGCTTTGCTCCCAAGATGTTTTTTCCATCCCAAACAGGAAAGTTCTCTAATAACTGAAGGCGTTGAGAGTCTGGGGCCACAATAATTTCTACATGGCTTCCATCCGCGGCAGGGGCTTGATATCCATTATCTTCAACGGCAAATCCTTTCGTGGGTAATTCATCACCAACGGGAGGATTCAACATAAATGGTTTACCTTCCGCACTGATTAAGGAATCTTTTAAGGGATTAAACCCTAAATTTCCGGCAATGGCTAAAGCGGCAACCATTTCAGGACTGGTAACAAAAGCATGAGTGTTCGGATTCCCATCGGCGCGCTTTGAGAAATTTCGATTGAACGAATGTACAATGGTGTTTTTTTCTTGTTTTTCAGCACCTGCCCGATCCCACTGCCCAATGCAAGGACCACAGGCATTGGTAAATACTTTGGTTCCCATTTTCTCAAAATCGGCAAGAATGCCATCTCGTTCTGCAGTAAACCTCACCTGTTCTGATCCTGGATTAATTCCGAATTCTGCCTTGGGTGAAATTCCGTGCGCAACAGCTTGCTTAACAATCGATGCCGCGCGCGCTAAATCTTCGTACGAAGAATTGGTACAAGAACCGATTAATCCCCACTCCACGTCCATGGGCCATCCATTTTTTTCTGCCTCCTCACGCATTTTAGACACCGGTGTTCCACGGTCTGGTGTAAACGGGCCGTTGATGTGAGGTTCTAATTCAGAAAGGTTGATTTCAATAAGTTGATCGAAATATGCTTTGGGATTTTCATAAACTTCTGCATCTCCTGTAAGATGTTCAGCAATTACATCGGCTGCGTCAACCACATCTTGGCGTCCGGTTGCGATTAAATATCGGCGCATAGAATCATCATATCCAAACGTGGAAGTGGTAGCACCAATTTCAGCCCCCATATTACAAATGGTTCCTTTACCGGTACATGAAAGCGATTGAGCTCCTTCTCCAAAATACTCAACGATGCACCCAGTTCCCCCTTTCACAGTAAGAATATCTGCTACTTTCAAAATAACATCCTTGGCGGAAGTCCAACCGTTTAATTTTCCGGTAAGTTTTATACCGATTAATTTAGGAAATTTCAATTCCCAAGCCATTCCTGCCATGACGTCAACGGCATCCGCACCCCCAACTCCAATGGCCACCATTCCTAATCCACCGGCATTTACCGTATGTGAATCGGTACCAATCATCATGCCGCCAGGAAATGCGTAATTTTCTAAAACGACCTGATGAATAATTCCAGCACCAGGTTTCCAAAAACCAATTCCGTATTTATTTGAAATCGAAGATAAAAAGTTAAACACCTCATTGTTTTGATTCAAAGAGTCTTGTAGATCCTTACTCGCACCAACGCGCGCTTGAATTAAGTGGTCAGCATGTACCGTTGAAGGCACAGCCACTTGTTTTTTACCGGCTTGCATGAATTGCAACAACGCCATTTGAGCCGTAGCATCTTGCATCGCTACACGGTCTGGAGCAAAATCTACATAGGAAGCACCTCGTACAAACGCTTCCGAAGCATTCCCATCCCACAAGTGGGCATATAATATTTTTTCCGTCAGTGTTAACGGTTTATTTAGAAGCTGTCTCGCTGAATTAATGCGCTCAGGGTATTTTGAATATACCCGTTTAATCATGTCAATATCAAAAACCATAGTAAAATTTTTATTAGTGCAAAGCTACTCATTTATCCCTAATTTCCCGCCCAAATTTCTGTGAATTCACGCATTTTTCACATAGAATTTTAATGTAATTTTGATTCATGTTTGAGGAGCTCATTGTTTTAGACCTTTCTACGGTATTAGCCGGACCATCCGTGGCTACCTTCTTTGCAGAACTCGGCGCAAAGGTTATCAAAATTGAACATCCTGAACTCGGAGACGTGACCAGAACATGGCGCATTCCCGGAGAATCTCATGAGGTAACGAGTTACTTTTCAAGCATTAACTATGGAAAGGATTATGTGCGTAAAGACCTGAGTCAGGCGCCGGATTTTGCTTGGTTCATGGATGAACTCAAACGCGTGGATGTGTTGATTATGAATTTCAAACCCAGCGATTACACAAAGTTTAATCTATCTAAAGAGGCCCTCCTTGCCATAAATCCCAGGCTCATTATTGGATCGATTTCTGGTTTTGGAGATGACTCCGATCGCATTGCCTATGATTTAATCCTTCAGGCAGAAACAGGTTTTATGTCGATGAATGGCGAGGAGCATCAACCGCCATTAAAAATGCCAGTGGCATTCATTGATGTGTTGGCTGCGCATCATTTGAAAGAAGGACTTTTACTCGCCTTAATGAACCTTCAAAAAACGGGAAAAGGCGCTTGGGTTACTGTTTCATTGTACGACGCAGCAGTGGCTAGTTTAGTAAATCAAGCCTCAGCGTATTTAATGAACGGTTTCATTCCAAAGCGAATGGGGAGTTTACACCCAAACATTGCCCCTTACGGAGAAGTCTTTACAACAAAAGATCACAAATTACTCACGTTTGCCATCGGATCTAATCGTCAATTTCAGGCCCTTTGCGCCGTTCTTCAGTGTACTGAAGTTGCGGATGATCCTCGATATTTATCCAATGAAGCACGCGTTAGACATCGAAGTAATTTATTGAGTGACTTGGCGCCCTTTGTTTCGCGCATGGATGCTGAACCCATGGAGGCCTTATGTCATGAACACCACATCCCAGTTGGGATCATTAAATCGCTAGATGAGGTATTCAGCTCCCCGAATGCAACAGCATTGATTCGTCACGAGCTACAAGGAACAACACACACAAAGCGTATGTCACAACTTGTCATTAAATGGAAATAAGGGAACCAAAATCTGCCGCGGAATGGACGTCTTATTACGCCCTTCGTTATCGAGTACTTAGACAGCCATGGAACCAACCCCTTGGATCAGAGCGAGATGATTATGAATATGATCATGCGCATTTTGCGGCCTTTCACGACAATGAAATGGTTGGGGTTGGTCGCCTAGATTTTATTGAACCAACTACGCGGCAAATCAGATTTATGGCGGTTGAACCCAATGTCCAATCCAAGGGAATAGGGGCGGTGTTAATGCGGCGTATGGAAGCTGAAGCTTGGGATTCCGGGGCGATTGAAATTATCCTTCATGCACGAGAAAATGCCTTGGGGTTTTATGAGAAACTGGGATACGTTTCAATAGAACCGTCTCATTTACTCTTTGGTGAAATTCAACATTTTTTAATGAAAAAGAAAAAGGGATAGCCGTTGCCATCCCTTTTTCCAACCCTAAACCTAACTATTACAGTACAACGATGCGTTGTGTTCCTGCAATTCCTGCATTGCTATATACATTAACAAAGTACGTTCCTGAATTTAAGGCACTCAATTCTACCGAATTAAGTCCCTGGATATCTTTTTGGAAAACAATTCGACCATGGTTATCAATCACCGTTAATTCAACCATTGCTTCTTCCCATCGAACCATCGCGTTACCTAAGCTTGGATTGGGATATACGGTCATGTTATTTGCAGCCTCTTCTGCAAGGCCATTGGTTTGATTATTCAATACGATTACCTCTAAACTGTTCATACAACCATTTCCATCAACAACGGTTACTTCATAGGTTCCAGCCGTAAGATTCGATTGGTCTTCAGTGTTTACCCCATTAGACCACAGGGTAGTATATGATGGAACCCCACCGGTAACGGTTAATTCAATCATTCCGTCATTGCCTTGGATTTCATCAGTTACTGTGGCATTTAACGCAAGCTCAGTAGGCTGAGCGATGGAATAGCTAGTGTTCGAAACGCATCCATTCGCATCAACTACTGTTAATCGATATGTACCAGCCTCCAAATTATCGATGTCTTGAGTTGTTGCTCCGTTATCCCATGCGTAAGTATATGAAGGGTTTCCTTGTAGAACACTCACGTCAATTGAACCATTGGCTTGTCCGAAACACTGAATTTGAGTAACAACCCCACTTACTTGAACTGCAACTGGTGAATTCACGCTAAAGGTAGTATCTGCACTGCAACCGATGGCATCAGTGAGTGTAATCGTGTAGATTCCCGTTGCAATGCCCGTTTGTTGAAGCCCAACGAGTCCATTTGACCAAGTTGCCGATACATTCCCGGTAACGTTGGATGGGTTCAAACTCACAGTTGAGCCTGTACTCAAACATGTTCCTTGAATAGAGACATTGAAAATAGCTTCATGCGTATGGTTTTGAGCCATCAATACCGCTGCTGCTGCATTGAGTCGACCACTGCCAATTTTACCGGCATACAAGGGATTTAGGGCATCGATGTTCGTGGCTGAATTTTTAAGGATAAATTCGATGTCTAAATTACCTAAGCATGGATTTAGCGCAAGCATCAAGGCAACAGTACCCGTCACGAATGGTGCAGCATAGGAAGTTCCAGAGCTGTTTAAATACCAGCCATTCGACGGAACAATAGCTACGTTGTAACCTGGTGCAGAAAGGTCTACCATTTGGTTGTGCTGGTGAGTAGAAAGTGGGTCACCACTTACTTGCTCGTGATTGTCTGAACTACCGATACTGGTTACAGCAAATACATGCGCATAGGCAGCAGGATATACTAAAGCATCCGCTGAACTACAGGTATTACCATTCCCTGCTGCTGCAATGATGAAGGTCCCGTTGTTGTATACTTCAGTAACCACATCTTGCTCATACTGATTAAAAAAGCACCCAGAACTCCAACTTAAGTTAAGTACTCTAATCCCGCTGTAAGTAGCTATAAGCAATTCGTTGTAATTCATTTGATAAAATGCAATGGAAGAATTAAACCCGATAGAACTTAACCCTAGGTTATTGTTGGTATTTCCTGCAGCAATGGCGCAAACGGCGTTTCCGTGGGTAGGTGTTGCTGTGTTCGTTGCGTTATATGAGACAATTTTTCCTGTCAATTCCTCGTGTGCCGGATTTACGTTTTGATCACTAATTCCAATAATAAAACTTGCATTACCTTGCGTAATATCCCACGCTCCTTGCGCATTGATTAAATCTAAAGCATAATTGTTAGCGACCCCAAGATTGTAGTCATTTGGAGTGTAAAGCACTTGGTAGTTTGGCGCTTGTTCGATTCCTGAAATGAATGGAATTGTTGCTAAGGCATCGAATAGCATTTCCTCCGTGCATGCGCATTCAATTTCAAAAACGCGTTGAAGTTTTTCTTGTTTAGACGCGGGCAAAGCTTGCGTAACCGAGGTAATATTGGAAGCGCTTATTGCGGCATTGAAGGCAGCATTATTGGAACTTAACATTCCATCTGCATTCATAGCAGGGATTGCTGTTAGGTCATTGATTTGAGCCCATACTTTCGTGGATTGTCCAAATGTAACACTGGTTAAACCTCCTGCGATTAAAGCGAAAAATAATGTTATTGTTTTCATAAACTTTGGTATTAGCGTTGTTTGTTAAACCAAAGGTCATTACATAAAAGGTCTTAATCTGATGAATGTGCAACGAGCCCACACAAAATACACGGTGCTACCGATGTGGCACTACGTAGTTACATGAGTGGTAATACGTAGTTTTACGTAGTTTGGATAGTTATTATCCCTTTTGAGTGAGGATTTTCTGAATTGATTCGGTATGAATCTTTTTAGATTTTATTTTTCCCGGTTTGTGTACCTTTACTTTATACCAAGTGGATTTTGCATGATCAGGTGTCAGCTCCACAAGGACGAATCCATGGTGTCTAAGGTTAACAAAATTTAATGCTGGATTTAATTGTTTGTTCTTTAGTTTGCGTTCCAAGGTTTTCGACTGACAAGAGCGGTATCGCTCGTTGTGATTCGCAGAAGTTACACTGTGTGCAACCCATTCAACACCCAACGGTATATTCTCATGGGCTAGCCTTAGGGCGAATGCACTGTGTATATCCCCGGTGAGTACAATTAGATTATTCCTGATGTTTTTTTCAAGACTTGCATGTTTAAATGCGTCGAGTAATTGTTTTCGTTCAGCGAGGTATCCTTGCCATGTATCCATACTTTGTTTAATGCCTTTTGTTTCAGCAGGCACATGTATCGTAGAAAGCAGCACCTGATTTCCTAAAATATTCCAAGACGCGTTTGATTGATTGATCTGATTTACCAACCAATCATGTTGATTCGTACCAAGCATTGTATTGCTTTCGAGGCTTGCATTTTCTTCAGAAGGTTGTTTTGTTCTTCCGGACATGCGCTCATCTAGCATGTACAAGTTGGCAAGCGATCCGAACTCAAAAGACCGATTGACTTGGAATTGTGTATTATCCGAGATGGGCATCCATTCAAAATATGCCTGCTGCGCTGCTTTTTTCCGAAGATTCCATTCACCTTCATCCTCCTGATGATTTTGTGCACCATCCGCATATGCATCATTTGCAATTTCGTGATCATCCCACACTGAAATAAATGGGACTTGTTGATGAATACGCTGCAGTTGTTTATCAAGCCGATATTGCGCATACCGAGAACGATAATCTTGAATCGTTAATAACTCCTTGGCAGGCAAATGCCCGCGATTTAAGGATTGATCACCGTAAACCCCCGGACCAAATTCATATATATAGTCGCCAAGGTGCACTACAAAGTCTAGATCCGTTATGTTGGATATGGATTCATAGGCATTGAAATATCCCCATTCATAATTACTGCAAGATACTAGGGCAAATTTAAGGTCAATTGGATTTGTTCCAATGGTTTTTATCCTCCCAACCGCAGAGGTGTCTTCCCCGTATATGAAGCGATAAAAGTACGCTTTGTCTTGCGATAAATTAGAGGCATTGACTTTTACGGCTAGGCCACGCGCTATTTCTACTTCGTATTGATAGGTTCTAGCAATTTCTTTGAAGTTTGCCTGTTCGCTTACTTGGCAACTCACTACACGAAATGTTTGTAGTTTGAAGGGGTTCAGTGCGGTCCAAAGCACCGCTCCCTGTGCGCTTGGGTCTCCGGAAGCAACACCAAATGGAAATACACCCATTGGCTTTAATTGAGCATTAATTTCCGGGCAGTAAATGGCTTCAATTTGGCCCTGAACTGTCAGGCAAATCAATAAAAAAGCAAAAATTATGAGGCGCATTTTTTTAATTAAAATTAGAGGAATTTATTTGAAATATCCAGATAATCCTGAATTTGATTTAAATTTAAGCTAAAATTTAAACCATGAAAAGCTTCCTAGTACTCTCGATGTTATCGATTAATTTTATTTTTCATAGCCAGAACGTTATTTGGCAAGACGATTTTGAAAACCCGGGAACTTGGATATTGAATAGCCCAATTGGCCCCAATGGCTTGGATGCAAATTCGTGGTTTATTTCTGATGCCGAGGGTGGGGTTACTCCGGGAAATTGCGGAATTGCAGGTAACGGAAACAAGACCTTGCATGTGGGGTGTCAAGGCGCATGGTGTGTCGGTGCCGGAGCAACATACAATGCAGGCGATGGGGGGCTAGGATTTATTGATGCAACCACAAATAAGCGCGCATACAACAGCGTCAATATAAATACAATGAATACGGGTAATTTAAATTTATCTTTTGATTACATCGGTATTGGGCAGCCAGGAGCTGATTTTGGCAATGTAGTTTACAGTGTGGACGGAGGAAGTAATTGGTCTGTTTTGCAGGTTATTAACGCGGCTACAACTTGTGCATCTGGACAAGGGCTATGGAGTAGTGTTGTAGCCTTATTGCCCGTTAGTTGTTCGAATATCTCTACCTTAAGAATTGGATTTGAATGGCATAACGACAATGATGGTGCCGGTTCAGACCCTTCGCTAGCGATCAATAACCTGAAAATCACATCCCCAGTTCAACCTTCGGTGACGGCTTCTTACATGCTTTCCAGTGATGCACCCTGCTTAGGTGATTGTATATCGGTCACCAATACAAGTACCGGGGCAAATACCTTCGCATGGGATTTCGGGAACGGTCAAACGTCCATATTACAAAATCCCAATCCTGTTTGTTATAATTCTATTGGGGTTTACAATGTGCAGTTGATTGCTTGCGATGGCATTAACTGTGATACGAGCCTAATGGCAATTACAGTTCAACCGCTCTTAACAGGAACACTTGATGTAACAAGTACAGGTCCGTACACTTGGCCATTCAATGGCATGGTTTATAATGCGTCAGGTACGTACGTGGATACCGCAGCAAATGTAAATGCCTGTGATAGCTTAGTTACATTAAACCTAACTGTTTTAACCGGCGGATTGAATGACTTGAATGGCTTGTCTTCAAAGAAACTAGTCAGAATCACTGATTTAAGTGGTAGAATTACGGTAAAAAGACCAGGTCAAATCCTTATATTGTATTATGAGGATGGAACTATGGAAAGGGTTTGGATGGAGGAATAGTTAAGTTTTAGAATATGAGAAAATTAGTATTAGGATTTTGTTTTGCATTGATTTGTGCTTTTACCAATCAGGCTAAGGCTACACATATCCTTGGTGGAGAAATTTATTATGATTCCTTAGGCAACGGATTCTATAAAGTAACCTTCGAAATTTATCGAGACTGCAACAGTGCAACGGCCTATGACAATCCTTTGGTGTACACCATCTTTAATGAGGACGGAACATTTTATTCAGAAGAATTTGTTTCCTTATTCTCCAGTTCAATTTTACCCATTGTGTACGATGACCCTTGCGTAACCCCGCCAAATAATATTTGTGTTGAAAAAGGAATTTATATTGATACCATTCAATTACCATTCAATCCATCCGGGTATCATATATCTTATCAACGATGCTGTTGGGCAAACAATATCGATAACATTGTGGATCCAGGAAACAATGGAATTACCCTAACAACCTTCATTCCCGGGAGTGCCTTAACCCCGGTGTACAATCAAGGAGCACGGTTTACTAATTATCCACCCTTAGTGCTTTGCAGTCAGAATACCTTGGTCTTTGATCACATTGCTTTTGACCCAGATGGCGATTCACTCACCTATGAATTGGCAGACCCCCTCTTAGGCGGAAGTATCGTCAATGTAATTCCCAATCCTGAGTCACCTCCGCCATATGCAGGGGTTACCTGGAATGCTGGGTATAGCACCCTATTGCCGTTTGGAGCAGGTTCTGCAATTACCATTAATCCCCAAACGGGAATGATGTCATTTACACCGAATAACATCGGGAATTTTGTGGCAGGCGTAAAGGTTAATGAGTACCGAAATGGAGTATTGATTAATTCCAAAATCAGAACATTTGCGTTCAGAGTAGTTGTTTGTCAAGTAGATATACCAATTTCAGTGAATATTACCGGTCCGCCCCAGCTGGTTGAGGATTGTGGTATTGCAGGGTTTATCATCTCAAGAATTGATACAACAACAAATTTAGTGGTACAGATTGGATTGAGCGGAACCGCCACCAATGGAGTGGATTACCCCTTTATTCCTAATGCATTGACGATACCAACAGGTGTTTTTTCAGACACCATTACCATTGAGGCTTTGTTGGATACCTTGCCTGAACCCACCGAGACCGTTTTTTTCAGTGTCATTGTTCCAAATCCGTGCGACGGAACGTTTGATACCACCTCGATCGTACTCAACCTCGTAGATTATCAGCCTTTGTCTGTAATAGCCAACGATTCTCTTAATGTTTGCGCAAACGGCGGTGAGATTCCATGGCTTGGGTGCGCGGTGAGTTTTGGATTGCCCCCGTATCAATACACTTGGAGCCCTGGTTTCTTTCCAAGCAGCGATACCATTAGCCTCGCTGGCGTTTTATTATTGCCAAACGAAAACGTATTCTCTCTTGAGGTTCAAGACCAATGCGGAAAAACAGCGACAGTAAATTCAATATTGGTTTACAATCAATGTCCGTTAGAGGCGCCAAATGTGTTAACCTTAAATGGAGACCTAACGAATGATGTTTTCATTATTCAACACTTAGCGGATTATAATAATGTTCGCTTGCAAGTATTTAATCGATGGGGGAACCTAGTCTATGAGAATTCTAATTATCAGAATGATTGGTCAGGGCTTACCATGGATGGCAAACCACTTACGGACGGAGTTTATTTTTACACGGTATTGCCCGATAGTGAAAAGTATACATACGATGACCAAGACCAAACCCAATTTCTATTGGCTGGGTTTTTACATATTTTTCATTAGTAGGGATAATTTCCTAGACGATATCTCAACATCAAGCCGTCGTTGCAATCCTTCCAAGGAAAGTGGAATGTTCGTTTATTTACGGTCAGTTAATCAGCAGGCTAGTGATTCATTAAAAAGCGTAAAATGCTGATTCAATATTGATTAGCGTTGTCTTTGATGGGCGCCCGCAATGAATCCTTAGTTTTCTCTAAATATTTCGAAAGTTTTTTGCAATTGCTATTGTGAAATTAAATTAACCTCGTATCTTTGCACCCCTCAAAGAGCGTTTGAGGTTATTATATATTGTTAAATTAAGAGTATTTTTATGCCAACTATTCAACAGTTAGTTCGCAAAGGAAGAACGGCGGTAGTAAAGAAGAGTAAGTCTGCTGCACTTGATTCATGTCCTCAACGAAAAGGAGTATGTGTTCGTGTGTATACAACCACTCCAAAGAAGCCAAATTCTGCCATGCGTAAAGTGGCTCGTGTACGTTTAACGAACGGACGCGAAGTCAATGCTTATATCGGAGGTGAAGGTCACAACCTTCAGGAGCACTCCTTAGTATTAGTTCGTGGTGGTCGTGTTAAAGACCTACCAGGAGTTCGTTACCACATTGTTCGCGGTGCTGAAGATACAGCAGGTGTGCAGGGACGATCTCAACGACGTTCAAAATATGGTACTAAACGACCTAAGCAAAAATAATATAGTTGTCATTCAACGATAATTTTTAAGCGATGAGAAGAAGAAAAGCGAAAAAAATAGCCATTTTACCAGATCCAAAGTTCAACGAACAGGTTGTTACCAAATTTGTGAACAATTTAATGTACTCCGGGAAAAAAAGTTTGGCATTTAAAATATTCTACGATGCGATTGAGCTCGTAGAAAAAAAGGTTGACGATACCCCAGGTCTTGAGGTATGGAAAAAAGCCATTGAAAACATTACGCCAAGTGTAGAGGTGAGAAGCCGACGCGTTGGTGGTGCAACTTTTCAAATTCCAACTCCTGTGAGAGAAGAGCGTAAAGCCTCTCTTGCCATGAAGTGGTTGATTGGTTACGCACGGAAGCGAAATGAGAAAACAATGTCTCAGAAATTAGCCGCTGAAATCATTGCCGCTTCAAAAGAAGAAGGCGCTGCATTCAAAAAGAAAGAAGATACCATTCGTATGGCAGAAGCAAACAAAGCATTTTCACATTTTAGATTCTAAGACATGGCAAGAGATCTTAAATTTACTAGAAATATTGGTATCGCTGCACACATCGACGCAGGAAAAACCACTACTACAGAGCGAATTTTGTTCTATGGTGGAGTAAATCACAAAATTGGAGAAGTGCATGACGGCGCAGCAACCATGGACTGGATGGAGCAAGAGCAGGAGCGTGGAATTACCATTACTTCTGCAGCTACAACGTTAACATGGAATTACCGAGGAACGCCGTATCATGTGAACATTATTGACACCCCAGGACACGTTGATTTTACCGTGGAAGTGAATCGTTCTCTTCGAGTACTTGACGGATTGGTGTTTTTGTTTTCTGCAGTAGATGGTGTAGAACCTCAGTCTGAAACCAACTGGCGTTTGGCCAACAACTACAACGTGCCTAGAATTGGTTTCGTTAACAAAATGGACCGTCAAGGTGCTGATTTCTTGAAAGTGTGTAAGCAAGTGAAAGACATGTTAGGAAGTCATGCTTTACCTCTTCAAATTAACATCGGTGAAGAAGACAACTTTAGAGGAGTGGTCGACTTAATTAATTTCCGTGGAATTGTTTGGAATGAAAACGACTACGGTATGACGTTTCAAGAAGTAGAGATTCCAGCGGATATCGTTGATGAGGCTCGCGAACTTAGAGGTAATCTACTCGAGGCCGTGGCTGAGTTTGATGAAACATTAATGGAGAAATATTTCGAAGATGAAAATTCATTAACGGAGCGTGAAATCTTGGATGCCTTACGTCAAGCTACCATCTCAGGAAAAGTAGTTCCGATGATGTGTGGTTCCTCGTTTAAAAATAAAGGGGTTCAAGCGATGCTTGACATGGTAATGGAGATTTTACCTTCACCCTTAGATGTAGACGGTATTACAGGAATTAATCCAAAAACAGATCAGGAAGTAACCCGACAGCCTTCTTATGATGAACCGTTTGCAGCATTAGCATTCAAAATTGCTACTGACCCGTTTGTTGGTCGCTTATGTTTTACGCGAGTTTATTCAGGAAAACTAGATGCGGGGTCGTATGTATTAAATACAAGATCCGAGAACAAAGAACGTATTTCACGTATCTTTCAAATGCACGCCAACAAGCAGATTCAAATTCCTGTCTTGGGAGCAGGAGATATTGGTGCAGTAGTTGGATTTAAAGACATCAAAACAGGAGATACTTTGTGTGCTGAAAATGCGCCAATTATCCTTGAATCTATGGATTTCCCAGACCCGGTTATTGGATTGGCAATCGAACCTAAAACACAGGCGGATACCGATCGTTTATCAATTGGTCTGTCTAAGTTATCTGAAGAGGATCCAACCTTCCGTGTGAATACGGATGAAGATACCGGTCAAACCATCATTTCAGGAATGGGCGAGCTTCACTTGGAAATTATCGTTGATCGTTTGAAAAGAGAGTTTAAAGTTGAAGTAAGCCAGGGTGCGCCACAAGTGGCTTACCGTGAGGCAATCGCCGGTTCTACAGAGCACCGTGAGGTATACAAGAAACAATCCGGAGGTCGTGGTAAATTCGCAGACATCTTGGTCAAAATTTCTCATCAAGACAACGAAGAGAAAAAAGGACTTGAGTTTATCAATAGCATCAAAGGGGGTAATATTCCAAGAGAATTTATTCCTTCTGTAGAGAAAGGGTTCAGAGAATCTATGAAGAATGGGGTATTAGCAGGATATCCATTAGAATCTATGAAAGTTGAGTTAATTGATGGATCTTTCCACGCGGTGGATTCAGATTCGTTGTCTTTCGAATTGTGTGCGAAGATGGCTTACAGAGCGGCACTTAAGGCTTGTAATCCAATTCTTCTTGAGCCAATCATGAAACTAGAAGTTGTAACGCCTGAGGATTACTTCGGAGACGTTCAAGGGGATTTGAACCGAAGAAGAGGTATGCCTACAGGAATGGATGACCGCGCTGGAGCAAAAGTATTAAAAGCCGATGTTCCGTTGTCAGAGATGTTTGGGTATGTAACACAGTTGCGTACAATTACCTCTGGTCGGGCAACATCTTCTATGGAGTTCGCGCGTTATGCACCAGCTCCTAAGAATGTGGCAGAGGATGTGATTTCTAAATCGAAGTAAAGTTTCAGCATAAAATTGAAAAGGAAATGAGTCAAAAAATTAGAATAAAATTAAAGTCATACGATCACAATTTAGTAGACAAGTCTGCTGAGAAAATCGTAAAGACGGTGAAGGCTACTGGTGCGGTAGTGAGTGGACCTATTCCATTGCCTACACACAAACGTATCTACACGGTGTTACGTTCCCCTCACGTTAACAAAAAGGCGCGTGAGCAATTTGAGTTGTGTGCATACAAGCGTTTGTTAGACATCTACAGCAGTTCTTCTAAAACGGTAGATGCCCTAATGAAATTGGAATTGCCGAGTGGCGTTGATGTAGAAATTAAAGTATAATCTTAAGTTAAATTAGTTATGTCAGGAATTATTGGACGAAAAATCGGAATGACTAGCATCTATAGTGCCGAGGGCAAATCATTGCCATGCACGCTTGTTGAAGCTGGTCCCTGCGTAGTAACTCAAGTTAAAACAACCGACCGTGACGGGTACGATGCTGTTCAATTGGGTTTTGGAAATCGTAAGGAAAAAAATACCCCTAACGCGTTGAAAGGGCATTTTAAGAAAGCAAACACCACACCGAAATCTAAGTTGGTAGAGTTTAAAGGGTTTGAAGCGTTGAATGCAGGAGATGAGGTGACTGTGAATATTTTTGAAGCAGGTGAGTTTGTAGATATTACCGGAACTACGAAAGGAAAAGGTTTCCAGGGTGTTGTAAGAAGACACAATTTCGGTGGTGTTGGTCAAGCCACACACGGTCAGCACAACCGTTTACGTGCGCCAGGATCAATCGGAGCATGTTCTTATCCAGCGCGTGTATTCAAAGGGATGCGAATGGCCGGTCAAATGGGTAACAAGCAACGAACACAAGGGAATCTTGAGATTTTAAAAGTGTTGGCAGATCGCAATATTTTAATCATTAAAGGATCTATTCCAGGAGCGAATAATTCTTACGTAACAATTTATAAATAATGGAAGCGAAAGTATATAGCGTAAGCGGTAAGGCGTCTTCAGCAAAAGCTACCCTTTCTGATGAGGTTTTTGGTATTGAGCCAAATAACCATGCGATATATCTAGATGTGAAACAGCATTTAGCAAATCGCAGACAAGGAACTCACAAGTCGAAAGAACGAAATGAAATCGCGGGTTCTACTAAAAAGTTAAAGAAACAGAAAGGTACCGGTGGAGCAAGAGCAGGTAGTGCTAAGTCAGGAACACGTGTAGGTGGTGGTCGTATTTTCGGACCAAGACCAAGAAATTATTCCTTTAAGTTGAATGTTAAACTTAAAAGATTAGCGCGAAAGTCAGCATTTTCTTATCAAATGAAGAATGATGCCCTGATGGTGTTAGAAGATGTGAGTATGGATGCGATCAAAACAAAAGATTTTGTTTCTATGGTATCTGCCTTGTCTTTAGATAACCAGAAAGTATTATTGATCCTAGGAGATAAGAATGACAACGTTTATTTGGCTTCAAGAAACTTGAAGAAAGTTAAGGTAGTAACCGTTGAGTCTTTTAATACCTATGATGTATTGAATGCGCGTAAAGTATTAGTAACCCAATCGGCGATTAGTCGTATTGAAGAAATTTTAAATTAATCCAGGGTCATGCAAGGAATAATTAGAAAGCCGATAATCACTGAGAAAGCAACCTTTGCTTCCGAAGCGAGAAATGCATTCACTTTTGAAGTGGATCGCAAGGCAAATAAGCTTGAAATAAAGCATGCTGTCGAGAAAATGTACGGAGTACACGTCACAGATGTACGTACACAAAATTATGGCGGTGGAAAATCTTCTGTGAAATTTACAAACAAAGGCATTGTTGAGCAACGAAGCAAACAATGGAAGAAGGCTGTAGTTTCAATCAAAGATGGTGAAACCATTGATTTGTTTAACAACTATTAATTGAGCAATGAGCGTTAGAAAGTTTAA
>Ga0315907_10000197_pt1 | contig 89041 bp, 79 predicted proteins | sample LakEriMetagenome_3_FD_203525 | JGI IMG/M metagenome (GOLD analysis project Ga0315907, IMG submission 203525) | Freshwater fungal communities from buoy surface, Lake Erie, Ohio, United States - Buoy 12 MA123 | ecosystem: Environmental > Aquatic > Freshwater > Lake > Lake biofilm | place: USA...
GACAGAAGCTGCACTGCCCGAGGTCGAGCATCTGTTCCAGACCGCGCGCGAGGCTTTGCGCGCCAGGGTCACCTTGGGCGGCAAGGTCAGCGCTGCCGCGATGGAGGACAACCAGTTCGCCGCGCATGCGCTGGCCTGGCTTGCCACCTATACCGAATCGCTGCGCCAGATGCAGGCCTGGGCTGGCCGCACAACGCAGGACGGCACCTTTGGCGAGATGGAGGCGCTGATCCTGCAGATCGCCTTCGGCGAATACCTGAGCCAGATCTGGGGCGGCATTCCGATGAGTCAGGGCGAAATGGCCCGGATTCAGGACCTGGGCCTGATCGCCCCGCCCCCTGGTGCCGCCGCCGCGACCCTGATGGCAAACGGCAACACCGACGCCGCGCGCCAGCGCCTTGTCGCGCTGATGCGCGAAAACCGGGGCCGTGCCACCTTCGGCGCGTCCGGACTGGAGGACGAGCTGGAAATGATCCGCGACCAGTTCCGGCGCTTTGCCGATGAGCAGGTCGCCCCCCATGCCCACGGCTGGCACCTGCGCGACGAGCTGATCCCGATGGACATCATCGAACAGCTTGCCGCAATGGGCGTATTCGGGCTGACGATCCCGGAAGAATTCGGAGGCCTGGGCATGTCAAAGGCCAGCATGGTGGTCGTGTCCGAAGAACTCTCCCGGGGCTATATCGGGGTCGGCAGCCTTGCCACGCGCAGCGAGATTGCGGCAGAGCTGATCCTGTGCGGCGGCACGCCCGAGCAAAAGGCGCAGTGGCTGCCAAAGCTGGCAAGTGCCGACATTCTGCCGACCGCCGTCTTCACCGAGCCGAACACCGGTTCCGATCTTGGCAGTCTGCGCACGCGCGCGGTCAAGGTTGGCGACGACTGGGAAGTCACGGGCAACAAGACCTGGATCACTCACGCCGCGCGCACCCATGTGATGACGCTGCTGGCGCGCACCGATCCGGACAGCAGCGATTATCGCGGCCTGAGCATGTTTCTTGCCGAAAAGATGCCCGGCACCGATGACGCCCCCTTTCCCACCCCCGGCATGACCGGCGGCGAGATCGGGGTGCTGGGCTATCGCGGCATGAAGGAATACGAACTTGCTTTTGACGGCTTCAAGGTCAGGGGCGCGAACCTGCTGGGCGGGGCCGAAGGCCAGGGCTTCAAGCAGCTGATGCAGACCTTCGAATCCGCCCGCATCCAGACCGCCGCCCGTGCCGTTGGCGTGGCGCAGAACGCGCTGGAGGTGGGAATGTCCTATGCCGCTGACCGCAGGCAGTTCGGCAAGGCGCTGATCGTGTTCCCGCGCGTCGCGGGCAAGCTGGCGATGATGGCGGTGGAAATCATGGTGGCCCGGCAGCTGACCTATTTCAGCGCCTTGCAGAAGGACAATGACAGGCGCTGCGATCTGGAAGCCGGCATGGCAAAGCTTCTGGCTGCGCGCGTGGCCTGGTCCTGCGCCGACAACGCCCTGCAGATTCATGGCGGCAACGGATTTGCGCTGGAATATCAGATCAGCCGCATTCTGTGCGATGCCCGCATCCTGAACATTTTCGAAGGGGCTGCCGAAATCCAGGCCCAGGTGATCGCCCGCCGTTTGCTGGACTGATCCGTTCAGTTTCTTGTTGCATCCTGCCGGGCGGAGCGTATGTTATAGGCAGTAACATACTTGGCAAGGGCCTTCCCCCATGGAACAGAACGTGCTGCTGACGGGCATTTCCGGCTTTATTGCCAAACGTATAGCGTTTGACCTGCTGAAGGCGGGCATGTCGGTGACGGGATCGCTGCGGTCAGCCGGGCGCGAGGATGAGGTGCGCGCGGCGATGCGGGCGCATGGCTGCGATGACGCGGCCTTGGCGCGGCTCAGGTTTGTCACGCTTGACTTGACCCGGGATGCGGGCTGGGCAGAGGCCATGGCGGGGATAACGGCCGTGATCCACACGGCCTCACCCTTTCCCCTTGCCCAGCCAAAGGACGAAAACGAACTGATCCGACCTGCCCTTGACGGGACGCTGCGGGTGCTCCGGGCGGCGCAGGCCGCGGGCGTGACCCGCGTGATCCTGACCTCGTCGACCGAAGCGGTGATTCACGGCGCAAAATCAGGCCCGCTGAGCGAAACCGACTGGACCGATCTTGGTGCCCCGACCGTCACCGCCTATACGAAATCAAAGACGCTGGCCGAACGCGCTGCCTGGGACTTCGTGAAGGCGCATCCTGAAATGCAGCTGACCGTGATCAATCCGGGCATGGTTCTGGGTACCCCGATGGACGGCCAGACAGGCAGTTCCGTGGGCGCGATCGGCCGTCTTCTGGGCGGCAAGGACCCGGCGCTTCCCGATGTTCTGTTGCCGGTAACCGACATTGCCGATGTTTCTGCCGCGCATCTGGCCGCGCTTGCCAATCCGGCCACGATCGGCCAGCGCTATCTGGTGGCCGATGGCTTCCTGAGTCTGCTGGAAATGGCGCGCATCCTGAAGGCGGCCTATCCGAACCGGTCGATCACCACACGCAGCGCCCCCCGCGTGCTTCTGCGGCTTCTGGCCCTGTTTGATGGCGAAATCAGGATGATCCTGCCGTGGCTGGGCATGACCCTTACGCTCGACAACAGCAAGGCCCGCCGCGACCTTGGGCTGAAGATTACCCCGGCCAGGGATTCGGTTCTTGCCACCGCCGCAGCCCTGACCCCGGCCTGATGCGCTGACAGGCTGCTGAAAGCGCATCCCGCCCGCCTGCCTGTCGGGAAAACCTTCCCGTTCCCGGAACGGGGGTGCCATTCCGGGCAGACAGGGAAACGCGGTGCCTTTCCCCGAAAGGTCGTGACCATTGTCCCCCGAGGACCGTTCGTTCACGCGCAACGAAAGGGCAGCACCCGCCGGGGGCGGGCCGCGCAGGCGAAGGGGTTCCTGCTTTCCGTTCCCGCAGCCCATGCAGCGGGTCGTTTTCGGCACCCTGCTACCGGGCAGCCCGGGCCGCGCCCTGCGATGGCCGTTCGGCACCCAGGCGGGGATGCAGCCGTCCGGCAATTGTCGCAGCCAGCGCCATGCCCGCCCCGGCCGCAACAAAGACCCCCGCAACCGGTGCCACCAGCAGCACAAGCCAGGCAACCCCGGGTGTCAGGATGCCCGAGACATCGCGGAAGCTGGAATAGACGGCAGCCATTTCCGTGCGCTCGGATGGCTTTACGGCCATCATGAAGGGAAGGCCCCCGGCCACATCCAACAAAACCAGGCTGAATGACCCCGCAAACAGCAGAATGACCGTCACCCATGGCATTGGCGACAGCAGGCCGCCCAGCGTGAACAGGACCGCGCCAAAGACAAACCCGCCCCAGACAGCGCGCCGCACCGACACCCGCCGCACCAGCCGCAGCAGGACCGGCGTGGAAAACAAAAGCGCATTGGTGCAGGACAGGGCAATCCCGCCCACCTTGTCACCCAAACCGGACTCGATGCAGAAAATCGGCAGATAGACGACATAAACCCACCAGCCGCAGGACCGGATAACCGCAAACAGCCAGCCCGCAATCAGCCTTGGCTGTGCAAAGAACCGGCCCAGATAGGCCAGCGGGTTCAGCGCCGGGCCCTTGGCCCGGGTGATCTGCTTGCCATTGCCCAGCCGCAGCACCCAGAACGCCGCCAGCAGCGCCACCGAGAAGGCCCCTGCGACCAGAAAGGGGGCGGGGGCCCAAAGTGCCCACAGCCAGACCCCCAGCATCGGACCCACCGCCCAGAAGATCGCGGCATAGAGCATCTGCAACGAAGCGCTGCGCCCCAGGTTCGCCCGTGTGATGTAATCCAGAACATAGGCGTTCAGACAGACAAAGATCGTCACGGTCGCCAGCGCATTCACCAGAATGGCAAAGGCTATTGCCGCAGCGGTACCGGCCAGTGCCAGCACCATGCCGACCAGATACAGAAGCGTGCCCAGCGTGTACATCCAGCGGCGCGGGATATGGCGCGTGGCCCAGGGCACCATCAGCCCCCACAAGAGCGATGCCAGGCCGATCAGAAAGAAGGTGCGCGAAACGACAGCCGCATCCTGAACCGCATCATAGAGGGCCAGCGGCATCACCGAGATCAGAATGCCGCGGACACCGGCCTCCAGCCCGGCCAGAAGTGCGAAAGCCTCGACGCGCGGGGTCGGGGAATGCCGCAGGAAAAGGGGGATGTATGTGTTGGCCATGACCTGTCTCATTGGCCGTCATGCCGGTGCTCGGCCACCCTGTCTCGGCCACGCGCGACACGGACCGGCGGATTTGCGCCTTTGGCCGGGTTCACGGTGCCCCGGCCACGGCCTGGACCGACCTCGCCAGCAGGCCGACCAGCCGCGCCCGCGCCTCGGGCAGGGGCCGGGTGCCCGGCACCGACCCGAGTTCCCGCGTCAGGAAATGGCCCGTCAGGCCCAGCCCCTGCAGCAGCCCGGCCGGGGTCACATCGCCGCCCGTCAGGCAGGGCGGCAGGGGCAGCAGGCGATCTGCCCAGGTACCGGCAGCGGCGCGGCTGACGGCGCGCCCGGTTCGGGGAGAGACATAGGCCAGGTCCCCGGTCTGACCGGTCACGGCGCAGCGCGCCAGATCAAGGCCAAATCCAAGATCCTCCAGCAGCAGAAGTTCCCAGCGCAGATAGGCAAGCTGCCAGTCCGCCCCTTCCAGCGCATCCAGAAGCGCAATCGTGGCGGGGTAAAGGGCCGGGTGGGCATCGCGTTCGGGCAGGGCGTGGGACAGCAGCGCACAGACCGCATTCAGCGCCGACAGGGCCGCGCGGTCCGACAGGATCGCGCTGCGGCTTTGCAGCGGCTCGACTGTGAAATGGCCCAGATGGTCCTCAAGCCGCGCCCGCCAGGCCAGGTCAAGCTGCGCCCCCGGCTGAAGCACCGGGGCTACCTTGCGCGACGCGCCGCCGCGCACCACCCCGGCGTGGCGGCCGTGTGCTGCGGTGAACACCTCAATGATTGCGGCCGTCTCGCCGTGCCGCCGCACGGCCAGCACCGCCCCCTGATCGCGCCATTCCATGGCCGCAGTAACCATGCCCCACGGGGCAGCACAAGCCTGCCGGTCAGCGCAGGCCATCCTCATCCAGCAGGGTGCGCCCGGCGCGGTCTTCGATCTCGATGACCCAAAGGTCGCGGTCATGGCCGCGCTGGCGCGCGATCACGGCATCCACGGCGGCTTCGTCCCCCTCGGCCAGAACCATCCAGACTCGGTCACCGCTGACCAGATCGAAGGATCGCTGAAAGGCCTTTGCCGCACCATCAAGCGTGGCAAGCTTAACCAGAACAGCCCCAGCGGTCGCATCGCCCTTGGCGGTCAAATAGGCGGGAATTCCGGCAAGCCGCAGCCGGGCCAGATAGGCGCGCACCCAGAAATCGGCTGTCAGGCGGGGCGTCATTGCCCATCCCCCGCATGCAAGCCAAGGGACAGTGCTTGCCCCATTTTCTGTTCAAAAATATCCCCGCCGGAGGCTCCCGCAGGCAGGTCCCGGCACCGGCAACGAAATGAAGAGCCCTCAGTCGCCATCCCGGAAATCAAGCCCCATCTCATCGAAGCGTTCTTTCTCTTCCAGCCAGCCCGGGCGCGCCTTGACCTGCAGGAACAGGTGTACGGGGCGCTGCAGAAAGCTCGTCATCTCGGCCCGCGCGGCCTGGCCCACGGCCTTGACGGTGTCCCCCCTGTTGCCCAGCACGATGCCCTTGTGGCCATCGCGGGCGACATAGATGATCTGATCGATCCTGGTTGATCCATCCGGCCTGTCTTCCCAGTTTTCCGTCTCTACGGTCAGCTGGTAGGGCAGTTCCTGGTGCAGGCGCAGGGTCAGCTTTTCACGGGTGATTTCTGCGGCAATCATCCGCAGCGGCAGATCGGCGATCTGGTCTTCCGGGTAGAGCCACGGGCCTGCCGGGACCTGCCCGGCAAGCCATGCCTTCAGATCGGCAACGCCATAGCCCTTTTCGGCGGAAATCATGAACGTCTTCACAAAGGGGAAGGCTTCGTTCAGTTTCGCGGCCAGGGCCAGCAGCCCCCCGGCCTTGACCCGGTCGATCTTGTTGATTGTCAGCGCCACCCTGTGCCCCCCGGGAAAGCGGTCGCGCAGGGAGGCGATGATCCGCGCCACGCCATCTGTCATGCCGCGATGCGCCTCGATCAGCAGCACGGTGATATCCGCATCCGCCGCCCCGCCCCAGGCGGCGGCCACCATGGCGCGGTCCAGCCTGCGGCGCGGCTGGAACAGGCCGGGCGTGTCCACGAACACGATCTGGCTTTGGCCTTCCATCGCGATGCCGCGGATGCGCGTGCGCGTGGTCTGCACCTTGTGCGTGACGATAGAGATTTTCGCCCCGACCATGCGGTTGAGAAGCGTCGATTTGCCTGCATTCGGCTCGCCGATCAGGGCAACGAAGCCGGCGCGGGTGCCGGGTGCCGCATCGGTCATTGCGCCGTCTCCATCCGCAAGAGCAATGCCTTTGCCGCCGCCTGTTCCGCCTGCCGTTTCGTGCCTGCCGCCGCACGTTCCACGGCCCCGGTTTCCAGCCGCACCTCAACCGTGAACACCGGCTGATGATCGGGGCCGGTCCGGCCCTGTTCAAGATAGACCGGCGGCGGCAGGCCGCGCGCCTGCGCCCATTCCTGCAGCGCGGTCTTGGCATCGCGGGCATCGGCCTGGACCCCTGCGATCCGGTCACCCCACAGGGCCAGCACCACGGCCTGCGCCGCCTCGAAACCGGCATCCATGTAGACGGCGGCGATCACCGCCTCCAGCGCATCGCCCAGCAAGGCGTCCTTGCGCCGCCCGCCCGACAGCATTTCGGACCGGCCCAGCTTGAGCACCTCGCCAAGGCCGATCTCGCGCGCAACATCGGCGCAGGTCTCCTTGCGCACCAGCGCGTTGAAACGCGGGGCCAGCTGGCCTTCGGTCGCGGCGCTGTCAGCGCGCAGCAGCGCCTCGGCCATGGCAAGGCCAAGCACGCGGTCACCCAGAAATTCCAGCCGCTGGTTGTCGGGCCGCGTCAGCGAGGAAATCGAGGCATGGGTGACCGCGCGCAGCAGAAGGTCAGGCTGGCGGAACCGATGCCCGATGCGGCCCGAAAAGGCCAGAAGATCGTCAGACAGCTTCACTCGACCGCCTTGAAGAACCGGTCAGGACGCCAGGTCCAGAAGTACAGCATCGAGCGGCCGGCTGACGAGAACATGATGCGGTCCGCGCGCCCGATCAGATATTCCGCAGGCACAAAACCAACACCGCCCACCGCCTGGCCAAAGCGGCTGTCCTGGCTGTTGTCGCGGTTGTCGCCCATGAAGAAGTAATTCCCGTCGGGCACCGTGAAGACATCGGTGTTGTCGGCAAACCCGTTGGTGTCGATGTTCAGGATGCTGTGGCGGCGCCCCTCGGGATTGGCCGGGGTCGGCGGCAGGGTTTCGGTGAAGCGGCTGGCATTGCACAGGCCCCCTTCGCCCACGGGGCCGTTTTCGCAGCGCGGATACTGGCCCATCGGCCCCTGCGGCGCGAAGATTTCGGTGAAGGTCCCGTCCGGCGTCTGCGGCACCTCGGTGCCGTTCAGGAACAGAACACCGTTCTGCATCTGCACCGTGTCGCCCGGCAGGCCGATCAGGCGCTTGATGAAGTCTGACCCGTTCACCGGATGGCGGAATACCACCACATCGCCACGCTCGGGGTCCCGGCCAAGGATGCGGCCGTTGATCGGGCAGAGGCCGAACGGGCAGGAAAAGCGCGAATAGCCATAGGCCATCTTGTTGACGAACAGGAAATCACCGACCAGCAGCGTGTCCTTCATCGACCCCGACGGAATCCAGAACGGCTGAAAGAACAGGGTGCGGAACACACCGGCGATCAAAAGGGCATAGACAATGGTCTTGACGGTTTCAACAATGCCGCCGTCAGTCTTTGCCTTGGTCGCCATGCGGGATCACCCTTCTGCGGTTTCGGCGCTACATGCGCGCCGGGGGGGCGGGAGTCAAGCTTGGCGGGGCGGGCAGGGCAACGGCAAGAAGGTCAGCGGGCGGTTCCTGTGAGGGTGGCCTTGAGGTGGGTGCCGTTCCGGGCGGAGTAGGAAACGCAGCGCGTTTCCCCGCCCGGCCGGGGGCCAACGCAACACAGGACCGGTCCCGCTGGCGCAACCAAAGGCCAGCGCCCGACCCGCCCCCGGCGGGCGCGCCGCACGGGCAGCGCGTCGCCGGGGCGATGGCCCTGGCCGGAATGCGCAGTGTGCGCCGAAAAGGGTCCTGCCGTTCCGTCAGCAGCCGATGTGACCGGCACGTTTCCGCCCCCCGTCACACCTCTTCAATCCGGATCGCCACAGGTTCGCCCACCAGCACGCCGGTGGCGGCGAAGCGGCCGATCGCATGGGCGATGTCGCGGGGGGCCGCCTTGTGGGTGACGATCAGCACCGGGGCATGGGCGCCAGGGTGGCCATACTGGCGCATCCGGTCGATGGAAATGCCGGCATCGCCCAGGGCGGTGGCAATCTTGGCCAGTGCCCCCGGCCGGTCAAGCAGCGTCATGCGCAGGTAATGCGGGGCGGGGGTGGCGGCAGCGGCAGGGATCGGGGCGGTCAGCGTATGGGCGGGCTGGCCAAAGGTGGACAGGCGGCTGCCGCGCGCAATGTCGATCACATCGGCCATCACCGCGCTGGCCGTGGGCCGTTCGCCGGCACCTGCCCCGCGCAGCACGATCTGGCCCGCCGCATCGCCTTCCAGCACCACCATGTTGGTGCCGCCCTGCAACTGGCCCAGCGGGCTGCCGGCGGGCACAAGGCAGGGCGTCATGCGCTGTTCCAGCCCGCGCCCGGTGACCTGGGCCACGCCCAGAAGCTTGATGCGAAAGCCCAGATCGGCGGCATGGCGGATATCCTCGACAGAGATTTTTCCAATCCCCTCAAGCTCTACCGCGTCGAAGCTGACCCTGGTTCCAAAGGCGATGGCGGCCAGCAGGCTGAGCTTGTGGGCCGCATCGATGCCGCCCACGTCCAGGTTCGGGTCGGCTTCCAGATACCCCAGGGCGCGGGCTTCTTCGAACACCGCCTCATAGGGCAGGCCGGCAGAGTCCATCCGGGTCAGGATGTAGTTGCAGGTGCCGTTCAACACGCCCATGACGCGCCGGATGCGGTTGCCCGCCAGCCCTTCGGTCAGCGCCTTGACCGCCGGGATGCCGCCCGCGACGGCGGCCTCAAAGCGGATGACATGGCCCTTGGCTTCGGCCGCTTCGGCAAGGGCCTGGCCATGATGGGCCAGCAGCGCCTTGTTGGCGCTGACCACATCCTTGCCCGCGGCGATGGCCGCTTCGGTGGCGTGTTTCGCCGGGCCGTCCGCGCCGCCCATCACCTCGATGAACAGATCGACATCATCGCGGCGCGCCAGCGCCACCGGATCGCTTTCCCAGGCAAAGGCGGACAGGTCCGCATCGCGGGACTTGCTGCGGTCGCGGGCCGAGACAGCGGTGATCTGTACCTGCCGCCCCGCGCGGGCCGCGATCAGATCGGCATGGCGCTGCACGATCCTGACCACGCCGATGCCGACCGTGCCAAGACCGGCAAGACCAAGGCGCAGGGGGGCGGGCATGGGCAACACTCCAAGGGTGGGTTTCGCCGCCCTGTTAGCGGGTTGCGCCCGGGCTTGCAACAAAGCGGATCACGGGGTGTTGGCGGTGATGGCCGCGTCCAGCCGCGCCCGCGTTCCGGGATCGGTCGCGGTGGCGGGCAGGGCGGCGGCGCGGGCCTGCAGCACCGCCGCGCGCGACCTGAGGGCGGCGGCATCGGTTTCGGTCAGGGCCGGCGGAGTGCCAGTGGCCAGCACCTCGTTCAGCGGCCTGATCTGGGGAAAGGTGCCGGGTCCAGGCGGCTGGCGGGCGGATTCGAAATCGGCCGGCGGGCTGCAGGCCGCCAGCAGCAGGATGGCCGGAACGGGAAGGCGGCACAACAGGGTCATGCGGCATCCATAGAGGCGCTGACGGAAGGGGGCAAGTGCGCTGCGGGGTGTGTCCAGGCCCCGCGTCAGGCGATGACCGGCATCGCGGCGCGGCCCCGGCCGGCACCCGCAGGCTGGGTGTCTGGACATCCGCCTGCCGCCGGTTTCAGATCGGTCCGCCGGCTGCACCATCCGCTGCGGCCGATCCCCGGCGGGGCAGCCTCGGGCTGTGCCGACCGGTGGCAAGTCAACCGGCGGAATCACCGCCAGAGCGGTGCAGGGCGACCGCTGCGGGCACGGGCCGGGTTGGCTGCGCAGGCGCGGCGGCCCGGCGGATTGCGCTGCCTGCAGGACAGAAATCCCTGCATCATTGCCGGGCAAGGACGGGTATGCTGGGCGAAGACACAGCGCATCAGGCCCTGATGCCCCCGCCGGAGGAACCGCATGACACCCGCCGCCGAACCAAGCTTTCGCGATTCTGTCGATCTGATGTTCAACCGCGCCGTCGCGCTGATGGATCTGGGACCGGGGCTGGAGCAGAAGATCCGCGTCTGCAATTCCACCTACACGGTGCGCTTCGGCGTGCGGCTGCGCGGCAAGATCGAAACCTTCACCGGCTACCGGTCGGTGCATTCCGAACATATGGAACCGGTCAAGGGCGGCATCCGCTATGCCCCGTCGGTCAACCAGGACGAGGTCGAGGCGCTGGCGGCACTGATGACCTATAAATGCGCGCTGGTGGAAACGCCCTTTGGCGGATCGAAGGGCGGCCTGTGCATTGACCCGCGCGCCTGGGAACCGCATGAGCTGGAACAGATCACCCGGCGCTTTGCCTATGAGCTGATCAAGCGCGACCTGATCAACCCGGCCCAGAACGTGCCCGCCCCCGACATGGGCACGGGCGAGCGTGAAATGGCCTGGATCGCCGACCAATATGCGCGGATGAACACCACCGACATCAACGCCAAGGCCTGCGTCACCGGCAAGCCGCTGAACGCGGGCGGCATTCAGGGCCGCATCGAGGCGACGGGGCGGGGGGTGCAATATGCGCTGCGCGCGTTCTTCCGCCACCCCGAGGATGCCGCGCAGGCCGGGCTTTCGGGTGGGCTGGAAGGCAAACGCGTGATCGTGCAGGGCCTTGGCAATGTGGGGTATCACGCGGCGAAGTTCCTGAGCGAAGAGGATGGGGCCATCATCACCGGCATCATCGAGCGCGACGGCGCGGTACACAGCGATCAGGGGCTGGATGTGGAACGGGTCCGGCAGTGGATGGGCACGCATGGCACGATCAGGGGTTACCCCGGGGCTTTCTTTCTGGCGAACGGGGCCAGCCTGCTGGAGGCGGACTGCGACATCCTGATCCCGGCGGCGATGGAGGGGGTCATCCATCTGGGCAATGCCGCCGCCATCCGCGCGCCGCTGATCATCGAAGCGGCCAATGGCCCCATCACCTTTGGCGCGGATGAGATTCTGCGCCACAGCGGCAAGGTCATCATTCCTGACCTCTATGCCAATGCCGGCGGGGTGACGGTGAGCTATTTCGAATGGGTCAAGAACCTGTCGCATATCCGCTTTGGCCGCCTGCAGCGCCGCGCCGAAGAGGCGCGCCACCAGTTGCTGGTGAACGAGCTGGAACGGCTGTCGGCCGACAAGGGCCTGGGCTGGACGTTGTCGCCCGGCTTCAAGGAAAGCTATCTGCGCGGCGCGGGAGAGCTGGATCTGGTGCGATCCGGTCTGGATGACACGATGCGCGCGGCCTATCAGGCGATGCGCGAGCTTTGGCACGGGCGCGACGATGTACATGACCTGCGGGTTGCGGCCTATGTCGTTTCCATCGGGCGGGTGGCGGCGACGTATGTCTCCAAGGGGTTGTAAGGCTGGCGGCTGCTGTCGGTTCTTGACAGCAGGACTGCGGTATCCGGTGGCCCGTCAACGAAGGAGGCGCGTTGAAACATGGCAAACTGGATCACGGTCGCATCGGCGGACCATGCGGCAACCGGGCTGGCGCAGGGCTTCATTCAGGTCAGCCACGGCAAATCCGCGCCGCTGCGGCGCATCACGCCGGGGGATGTCGTGGCCATCTATTCGCCCGTGCAGGTTTACGGCAGCCGGGACGGGCTGCAATCCTTCACCGCGCTGGGCCGGGTGCAACCGGGTGAGCCGTATCAGGGCCAGATGGGGCCCGGCTTTTCCCCGTTCCGCCGCGATGTGGCCTGGTGGCCGGCCCGGCCCGTGCGCATCGGTCTGCTGCGTGAGCGGTTGTCCTTCACCGCCGGAAAGACGAACTGGGGTGCGCCGTTGCGTTTTGGTCTGTTGCGGGTCGAAGATGCCGATATGGCCATCATCGTCGCCGCCATGGACTGTGCCGCGCCCTTCGGCGCGTGACGCCCTGTGCTTTGCGTCTGCGACATCTTGTGTCGCAGGGGGCAAAGCCGCCCCAATGCAAACCGGTCATTGCACATCGCCGGGGATCGCGCTTCACTGCGGCGCGGCAGAAGAGGCGGATCGATGCGGTATTCAGGGCTGAAGGTCATCACCGAAGGCTTGTTCGGCAACACAGGGTGGCGACCCGCCTGGCGTGATCCGGCACCGAAGCCGGAATATGACGTGATCCTCATCGGTGGCGGCGGGCATGGCCTGGCGACGGCCTATTACCTGGCGAAGAACCACGGGCTGACCAATATCGCGGTGCTGGAAAAGGGCTGGATCGGGTCCGGGAACATCGGGCGCAACACCACAATCGTCCGCGCCAACTACTTTCTGCCGGGCAACAGCGAATTCTACAGCCATTCCCTGAAGCTGTGGGAGGGGCTGGAGGCCGACCTGAACTACAACGTGATGCATTCGCAGCGCGGGCTGATCAACCTGTTCCATTCCGATGGCCAGCGCGATGCCTTTGCGCGGCGCGGCAATGCGATGATCAACCAGGGCGATGACGCGATCCTGCTGGACCGCGAGGGGGTGCGCGAACACCTGCCGTACCTCGATTTCGAACAGACGCGCTTTCCGATCTATGGCGGCCTTTTGCATCCGCGCGGCGGCTCGGCCCGGCATGATGCCGTGGCCTGGGGCTATGCGCGCGGGGCCGACCGGCGCGGGGTCGATCTGATCCAGAACTGCGAAGTGACCGGAATCGACATTGAAGACGGCGCGGTGCGCGGCGTGCAGACCACGCGGGGCGCGATCCGCGCGCGCAAGGTGGGCATCATCGTGGCCGGCCGGTCCGGCCAGGTGGCGGCCATGGCGGGTATGCGCCTGCCGGTGGAAAGCCATATCCTGCAAGCCTTTGTCACCGAAGGGCTGAAGCCGGTGATCAACCATGTCGTCAGCTTTGGCATGGGGCATTTCTACATCAGCCAGTCCGACAAGGGCGGGCTGGTCTTTGGCGGCGATCTGGATTTCTACGCCAGCTACGCCAGCCGGGGAAACCTGCCGATGGTGGAACATGTGATGGAGGCAGGCATGACGCTGATGCCGATGATCGGGCGGGCAAAGGTGCTGCGTTCCTGGGGCGGGATCATGGACATGACGCCGGACGGATCGCCGATCATCGACCGCACCCATATCGACGGGCTGTTCATCGACTGCGGCTGGAACTATGGCGGGTTCAAGGCGGTGCCGGCCTCGGGCTGGTGCATGGCGCATCTGATGGCCACCGGCCAGCCGCACGAGGTTGCCCGCCGCTTCCGCCTTGACCGCTTTGCCACCGGGCATCTTCTGGACGAAGAAGGCACCGGCAGCCAGCACAACCTGCATTGAGGGCCGACTGAAATGCGCATTCCCTGCCCCCTGTGCGGCCCCCGCGACCGGCGCGAGTTCACCTACTATGGCGCGGAGGATTACCTGCACCGCCCCGCGCCGGATGCCGCGCCCGAGGCGTGGGACGCTTACCTGCATCTGCGCGACAACCCGGCGGGGATCACCAAGGACCTTTGGTATCACGAAACCGGCTGCACCGCCTGGCTGCTGGTCACGCGCAACACAGTCACACATGAGATCCTTGAGGTCGCGCTGGTGGCAGGGCGCAGCGCGCCCAAACCCGCCCGCGGGCGGAGGGCCGCGCCATGAGGGTTGCGGGCAAGGGTCTGGTCGACCGCAGCACGACGGTCAGCTTTCGCTTTGACGGGCAATCCCTTGCCGGGCACCCCGGCGACACGCTGGCCTCTGCCCTGCTGGCCAATGGCGTGAAACTGGTGGGGCGCAGCTTCAAATACCACCGCCCGCGCGGCATCCTGACCGCCGGATCGGAAGAGCCGAATGCGCTGGTGGAAATCCACGAGGCCAATCAGCAAACCCCCAACGTGCGCGCCACGGTGCAGGAGATTTACGACGGGCTGACCGCGCAAAGCCAGAACCGCTGGCCGTCGCTGCGCCACGACCTGCTGTCGGTGAACGATCTGGCCGCCCCCTTTCTGAGTGCCGGCTTTTACTACAAGACCTTCATGTGGCCGCGCGCCTTCTGGGAAAGGCTGTATGAACCGGCAATCCGCCGCGCCGCCGGGCTGGGCCGGCTGTCGGGCCGTCATGACGGGGCGGTTTATGAAAAGGCCTGGGCGTATTGCGATCTGCTGGTGATCGGGTCCGGCCCCGCCGGGCTGATGGCGGCGATGACCGCCGCGCGGGCCGGGGCCGATGTGATCCTGGCCGATGAAGACGCCCGCATGGGCGGCCGCCTGCTGGCCGAGACGGGGCAGATCGGCGGGCAGTCCGGGCCGGACTGGGTGGCGGGCGTGTTGGCGGAACTGGCCGCCCTGCCCAATGTGCGGCTGATGACGCGGACCACGGTGACGGGGGCCTATGATGACGGCACCTTCGGCGCGCTGGAACGGGTGGGCCTGCACCTTGCGCCGCAGGCCGATCTGCCGCGCGAATGCTTCTGGCGCATCGTGGCGCGGCGCTCTGTGCTGGCGGCGGGCGCGCTGGAACGCCCGATCGCCTTTCGCAACAACGACCGGCCCGGCATCATGCTGGCCGGCGCGATCCGCAGCTTTCTCAACCGCTATGGCGTGGCGGCAGGGCAGCGCGTGACGCTGTTTGCCAACAGCGATGACGCCCGCCAGACCGCGCGCGACCTGCATGCCGCCGGCATCCGTATTGCCGGGGTCATCGACCCGCGCCCGGATGCGTCCCGGTCGGAAGAGTTTCCGGTCTATGCCGGGGCCGAGGTGATCGACACGGCGGGCCGTCTTGCGCTGTCGCAGATCACCATCCGCCACAAGGGCAGCGTGACCCGGATCGAGACCGACCTTCTGGGCCTGTCGGGGGGCTGGAACCCGACACTGCATCTGACCTGCCACATGAACGGCCGCCCGCTGTGGTCGCCGGAAATCGCCGCTTTCGTCCCCGCACCGGGGGCCGTGCCGGGGCTGATCGCGGCGGGAAGCGCGGCGGGCGTGTTTTCCACGGCCCGCTGTCTGGCCGATGGCGCGGCGGCGGCCCGCCGCGCGCTGGCCGAGATCGGGCAACGCGCCCCCGATGTGCCGGTCCCCGAGGCCGAGGACGGCAGCTATGCAATTCAGCCCCTCTGGGCGGTGCCGGGCAAAGGGCGGGCCTGGCTGGATTTCGCCAATGACGTGACGGTCAAGGACGTCCGGCAATCGGCGCAGGAAAACTTCCGCTCGGTCGAGCATATGAAGCGCTATACCACGCAAGGAATGGCACCCGATCAGGGCAAGAATTCCAACGTGGCGGCGCTGGCGGTTCTGGCAGATGCCACCGGGCGGGGCATTCCCGAAACCGGCACCACCACCTTCCGCCCGCCGTTCAGCCCGGTGTCGATCGCCGCCATGGGCGCGGGCGGACGGGCGGCGGGCTTTGCGCCGCAACGCTTCCTGACCAGCGATCAGGCCAGCCGCGACCGGGGTGCCCCGATGATCGAGGCGGGGCTGTGGTACCGGCCCAGCTACTTCCCCCGTCCCGGCGAAACCACCTGGCGCGAATCCTGTGACCGCGAGGTTGCCATGGTGCGCAGCACGGTTGGGGTGACCGATGTCTCTACCTTGGGCAAGATCGACATCCAGGGTGCGGATGCGGCGCGCTTTCTGGACCTGGTCTATACCAACACCTTCTCAACCCTGCCGGTGGGCCGGGTGCGCTACGGGCTGATGCTGCGCGAAGACGGCATGGTGCTGGATGACGGCACCACGGCGCGGCTGGGCGAGCATCATTTCCTGATGACAACCACCACAGCCGCCGCAGGCCAGGTGATGCGGCATCTGGATTTCGTGCAGCAGGCTTTTTGTGCCACATGGGATGTGCGGACGATTTCCGTCACCGAAACCTGGGCTCAGTTCGCCGTGGCCGGCCCGCTGGCGCGCCGGCTGCTGTCCGGTTTTCTGGAAACGCCCGCCGGTCTGCCGTTCATGGGCTGCGCGGCGGTGCGCCTCGGCGGGGTGGCGGCGCGGCTGTTCCGCATCTCTTTCTCGGGCGAGGAGGGATATGAGATTGCCATGCCCGCGCGCTATGGCGAATCGCTGTTCCGCGACCTTCTGGCAAGGGCCGAGACGTTTGGCGGCGGTGCCTATGGGATGGAGGCGCTGAATGTGCTGCGCATCGAGAAGGGCTTTATCACCCATGCCGAGATTCACGGGCGGGTGACGGCCTTTGACATCGGGCTGGACAGGATGGTCAGCCAGGGTAAGGACTGCATCGGTAAGGCTGCCTCGCGCCGCCCCGGCCTGACGGGGCCGGAGCGCGAGCAGCTGGTGGGCCTGCGGTCAAAATCCGGGGCGGCGATCAGTGCCGGGGCGCATCTGTTCACGCCGGGCGATACGGTCGGGCGGGCAACCGATCAGGGCTATGTCACTTCGGTGGGCTTTTCGCCCACGCTGGGGGCCTGGCTGGCGCTTGGGTTCCTGAAGAACGGGCGCGCCCGGATCGGCGAGACCGTTCGGCTGGTCGATCATCTGCGCGGCATCGATGTGCTGTGCGAGGTGGCCGATCCGGTGTTCCACGACAGGGAAGGGGTGAAGCTGCGTGCCTGATCTGATCGCAAAACCGCCGCTGGCCGGGCGTGCGGCCCTGACGCTGGCCGGGGTGACGCTCGCCATGGCCGATCCGGGGCAAATCACCTCGGTTGCGCCCTTCAGTGGGCAGGACAAGGCGCTGGCCAAGGCGCTCAAGGCGCTGGGCCTGAGCTTTCCCGCGCCGAACCACGTCATGAGCAATCGGGATGTCCGGCTGGTCTGGACCGGGCGCGATCAGGCCTTTCTGATCGGGGCGGCACCCCAGGGGCTGGACGGGCTTGCAGCACTTACGGATCAGTCCGACGGCTGGGCGGCGCTGCGGCTGGACGGGCCGGGGGCCGGGGATGTTCTGGCGCGCCTTTTTCCGCTGGACCTGCGCGCGGCGGCCTTTCCGGTTGGCCGGGTGGCCCGCGCCCCCTTCAACCACATGTCCAGCATCCTGATGCGCCCCGGCCCGGACCGCTTCGAGATCCTCGTCTTCCGCTCGATGGCGCGCACGGCCTGGCACGAGGCCGAGGCCGCGATGCGTGCCCTGGCCGCCCGCGCGGCGCTGGGCTGAGGCGGGCGGGGCCGCCCCCGTCCTGCCGACCTGGTTTCTTCTTGGCCAAATACCCCGGGGGTGCGGGGGCTGGCCCCCGCGCGCCCTTCCGTCCGGGCGGGTCCATCCGCTATATGGGGGCATGACCCTTCCGCCCGGATTCCTTGACGAGTTGAGATCCCGCGTGCCGCTGTCCCGGGTGGTGGGGCGCAAGGTGACGTGGGATTTGCGCCGGTCCAATCAGGGCAAGGGCGACATGTGGGCGCCGTGCCCCTTTCATCAGGAACGCAGCGCCTCTTTCCACGTCGATGACCGCAAGGGGTTCTATTACTGCTTTGGCTGCCAGGCCAAGGGCGATGCTGTCAGCTTTCTGAGAGAGACCGAAAACCTGAGTTTCCTCGAGGCGGTGGAATGGCTGGCGCGCGAGGCGGGCATGCCGATGCCCGCCCGCGATCCGCAGGCGGCGCAAAAGGCCGACCGTCGCACGCAGCTTGTCGCGGTGATGGACGAGGCGATCCGGCATTTCCGCCTGTCGCTGCGCACCGCCGCCGCAGCCGAGGCGCGTGACTATCTGGCGCGCCGCCGTCTTGCGCCCGAGGCGCAGGACCGATTCGAAATCGGCTTTGCCCCCGATCTGCGCCAGGGGTTGTTCCAGACCCTGACGCAGAAGGGCATCGCGCCCGACCTGATCGTCGATGCCGGGCTGTGTGCGCGGCCCGATGACGGGGGCGCGCCCTATGACCGGTTCCGGGGGCGGATCATCTTTCCGATCCGCGATGCGCGGGGCCGCGCGATCAGCCTGGGCGGGCGGGCGCTGGACCCCAATGCGCGCGCCAAGTATCTGAACGGCCCCGAGACCGAGTTGTTCGACAAGGGCCGCAACCTGTACAACCACGGCCCCGCGCGCGAGGCGGCGGGCAAGGGCCTGCCGCTGATCGTGGCCGAAGGCTATATGGATGCGATCGCGCTGAGCGAGGCGGGGTTTCGCGCCACGGTGGCCCCCCTGGGAACGGCGATCACCGAAGACCAGCTGCGCCTGATCTGGCGCATCCACCCCGAACCGGTCATCGCGCTGGACGGCGACAAGGCCGGGATCGCGGCGGCGCTGCGCCTGATCGATCTGGCGCTGCCGCTGCTGGAGGCCGGGCAGGGCCTGCGCTTTGCGGTTCTGCCGGGCGGCATGGACCCCGACGACCTGATCCGGACCCAAGGTGCCGCCGCGATGCAGAAGGTCATCGACAGCGCCGAGCCGATGGTCCGGATGCTTTGGGCGCGCGAAACCGAAGGCAAAAGCTTTGACAGCCCGGACCGCAAGGCGGCGCTGGAAAAAGCAGTTGGCGATGTGCTGAGGCGGATTTCCGACACAACGATCCGGGGCCATTACGACCGGGAGATGAGGCGGCTGCAATGGCAACTGTTCAATGCCCGGCCGCCCGGGCAGGCCCCCGGGCGGGCCGGGGCAGGCGGGCGGCGCACGCCCGATCCCCTGCCGGCGCTGGCCGCGACGCGCCGCTCGGTCCTTGCGGGCGACGGGGCGCTGGCGGAAGAGCAGGTGCTGGAAGCGGTGCTGCTGGCCACCCTGGTGACCCATCCCGCGCTGATCCGGCGGTTTGAGCCGGCGCTGGAATCGCTGTCCCTTCTGGAGGCCGATCATGACCGGCTGCGGCAGGTCCTGTTGCGCCATGCCCATGCGGACCCGGAACGATTTGCGGAAAACATTGCTTCCGATGCGGGGCCGATCCTTGAAAGCCTGTTCGCGCGCAGCCATGTCCGGTCTGCGCCACCCGTCCGGAACCGCAACGATCCGGACCTTGCATTGATGTGCCTGGCCGAAGGCCTGGCCAAGCTTGAGGCCCGTCGCGGCGCCCGGCAGGAGATCGAGGATGCGATGGAAGACATGACCGGCCTTGCCGACGAGGGCCTGACATGGCGCCTGTCCAAGGCGGCAGAGGCGCTGCAGGGGCCGCAGCGCAGCAACCTTGAAGACGCATCCGACATGGGCGAGGACCGCCCGGCGTTGTCGCGCCATCTGCAGGACATGATCGACGCCCGGATCTGGATCAAGAAAAAGGGCTGAACCGCTTTCCCCTGCCGTGATTCGCGCTATTGATCCGCTTCACAGGCAGCCTGATTCGCCGAATATCCTCGAGGAGCACGCATGGCACTCAAAGACACCGACGACGGCAAACCCGAAGAACAGGACGCCGAAGTCTCGCTCGACATGAGCCAGACCGCCGTTAAGAAGATGATCGCCGACGCGCGCGAGCGCGGCTACATCACCTATGATCAGCTCAACACGGTCTTGCCGCCCGAACAGGTGTCCTCGGAACAGATCGAGGATGTGATGTCGATGCTGTCCGAAATGGGCATCAACATCATCGAGGATGACGAGGCCGAAGAGGGAGAGCCTGCGGGCGAGCTTGCGCAAACCGTCTCTGCCTCGCGCGAGGTGATGGTGTCGGGCACCCCGTCGGAAACGCTGGACCGCACCGATGATCCGGTGCGCATGTACCTGCGCGAGATGGGATCGGTCGAACTGCTGAGCCGCGAGGGCGAGATTGCCATCGCCAAGCGGATCGAGGCCGGACGCAACACGATGATCGCGGGCCTGTGCGAAAGCCCGCTGACCTTTCAGGCCATCACGATCTGGCGCGACGAGCTTCTGTCCGAAGACATCCTGCTGCGCGATGTGATCGATCTTGAGGCCACCTTCGGCCGGTCGCTGGACGGCGAGGGCGAGCTTGGCGAGCCGGGTCTGGACGGTGTCGACATGGCCGCAGCCCCGCGCCGGACCGCCACGGACGAGCCCGATCTGGATGCCGACGGCAATCCGATTGTCGCCGCCGAAGACGACGACGATGATGACGAAGCCTCGGCCATGTCACTGGCGGCGATGGAAGCCGCGCTGAAGCCGCGCGTTCTGGAAACACTGGACGTGATCGCGCGCGATTACATCCGGCTGGCCGAAATGCAGGATCTGCGGATGACGGCCACATTGAAGGACGCGGGGCGGTTTTCCACCGATGACGAGGCCGCCTATCAGAAGCTGCGCAGCGAGATCGTGCTGCTGGTGAACGAGCTGCATCTGCACAACAACCGGATCGAGGCGCTGATCGACCAGCTGTACGGGATCAACCGCAAGATCATGTCGATCAATTCCGGCATGGTGAAGCTGGCCGATGCCGCGCGGATCAACCGCCGCGAATTCATTGACGAATATCAGGGCTGTGAACTGGACCCAAGCTGGGCCGACCGCATGGCGGCCAAGGCGGGCCGGGGCTGGCAGACACTGATGGAGAAAAGCCGCGACCGCGTCGAAGAGCTGCGCAGCGAAATGGCGCAGGTCGGCCAGTATGTGGGCGTGGACATCAGCGAATTCCGCCGGATCGTGAACCAGGTCCAGAAGGGCGAGAAAGAGGCGCGTCAGGCCAAGAAGGAAATGGTCGAGGCAAACCTGCGTCTGGTCATCTCGATTGCCAAGAAATACACGAACCGCGGCCTGCAATTTCTTGATCTTATTCAGGAAGGCAACATTGGCCTGATGAAGGCGGTGGACAAGTTCGAATACCGCCGGGGCTACAAGTTTTCCACCTATGCGACCTGGTGGATCAGGCAGGCGATCACCCGCAGCATCGCCGATCAGGCCCGCACCATCCGCATTCCGGTGCATATGATTGAGACGATCAACAAGCTGGTGCGCACCGGCCGGCAGATGCTGCACGAAATCGGGCGCGAGGCCACACCCGAGGAACTGGCGGAAAAGCTGCAAATGCCGCTGGAAAAGGTGCGCAAGGTGATGAAAATCGCCAAGGAACCGATTTCGCTGGAAACCCCGATCGGGGATGAAGAGGACAGCCAGCTTGGCGACTTCATCGAAGACAAGAACGCCATCCTGCCGCTGGATTCCGCGATTCAGGAAAACCTGAAGGAGACCACGACGCGCGTTCTGGCCTCGCTGACCCCGCGCGAGGAACGCGTGCTGCGGATGCGCTTTGGCATCGGCATGAACACCGATCACACGCTGGAAGAGGTCGGGCAGCAGTTTTCCGTCACCCGCGAACGCATCCGCCAGATCGAGGCGAAAGCGCTGCGGAAGCTGAAGCATCCGTCAAGGAGCAGGAAGTTAAGGAGTTTCCTGGATCAATGAGAGTCTTGCAGCCAGTCGGTGAACGCGGCAGCCTGATGTGGCTGCAACGTTCTGTCGCGTTCCGTCCGGATCTTTTGCAACCCGCTGATCTTGCAAAGATTAAGTGGCTCTCTCCAACCATCGCCGACAATCTCGCCGAATACCGTGACGGCGCTTTTCTGGAGCGGATCGGTCAATCCCGGCTTTCGCCCGCCCTTTCTGAGTTTTGGCCCAAGCGCGGACCGCAATGGGACGCTCTCGGCGTCGCGGGCGCTTCGCCAGTTCTGGTTGAAGCCAAAGCGCATTTGGACGAACTTCGATCCCCTTCGACAGCCGCGTCCGCTGCGTCGCGTTCCAAGATAGAGCGCGCCTTCGCAACCGTTCAGCATGCTCTTGGAATATCAGATGGTCCGGTCTGGACCGCCAGATACTACCAGTACGCAAACCGGCTGGCTCATCTGTGGTGGCTTCGGCAAAACGGAGTGGACGCCAAATTGCTTTTGGTCAGTTTTGTTGGTGACACAACAATGCGCGGGCCTTCTGCTCCGCAAGCATGGGAACAGGCGTATAAGATGGCGGATGCCGCCTTGGGGCTTTCGGGGCCGAATGAACTTTCCCCTCATGTCCTGCACGTCTATCCCGACGTGTCCTTGCTTTCGGAACCGCTCTCCCAATCTTGACTTCCCGTACGCAATCACGTACATTCCCCTTCATGAAAACCCTGTCCTCCACCGAACTCCGCGCCAACCTTTCCGCTGTCATGGACCGCGTGAATGACGATCATGAACCGGTCATCATCCACCGCACCAGGGGCAAACCGGTGGTCATGGTCAGCCTGGAAGACTGGGCCAGCATGGATGAGACGACCTATCTGCTCTCTTCTCCGGAAAATGCCCGCCGCCTGCGGGAATCGATCAGGCAGCTTGAGTCCGGTGAGGTCATCTTTCTGGACAAGCTGCCGGAATGAAGCTGACCTTAACGCGCGACGCGTGGGAGCAATACACCTATTGGCAGGACACCGACCAGGCGACCCTGCGCAAGATCGGCCGTCTGATTGAGGAATGCCTGCGTCATCCCTTTGAAGGCACAGGCAAGCCCGAGCCGCTCAGGGGTGATGTCGCGGGTTATTGGTCGCGCCGGATCGACCGGGAGCATCGCCTTGTCTACCGCGTGACTGAAAACGCGCTCGAAATCGTTCTTTGCCGCTACCATTATGCCCGCTGACGAAGCCGCTCATGAACCTCGTCTCCCACCTTTTCGGCGAACCCGCCGCCGCCATTGACCCTGACCCCTTCCTGCAAAAATCCTGGCACCGCAGGTGAAGGATGGTGCAGGCATCCGCGTCATGGCCCGGATCGGATCGGGAAGGATAATGGCGGTCAGCCAGCCGCAGGCTGCGGGCTTGCACGCACTGCCCCTCCTCCCGACCGGTGCGTGCTTGCAAGCACCCTACACCTCAACCCATTCCACGGCGCTTTCCGGCAGGGGCACGGTAACGCCGCCTGCCCTCAGCCCGTCGATATGAAACGGAATCGCCGTTCTCAGCGATGCCCAAACCTTGGCCACGCTGTCACCCGCCGCCACGCAGCCGGGCAGGTCAGGGACATAGCCCGAATACCCGGTCCCGGCCTTTTCAATCACCACGGCGTAGCGCATCTCAGGGACCCTTCAGTTTGGCCTGTTTGAGAATAGAGTTGTACGTGCCCGGTGCCAAGTCGTCGCTGTCTTTTCCCGCCAGCGTGACATGTCCCCGCTTCACCGGATGTTCAAGCTGCTGGTGGCTGCCCCGTGCTGCGGCAAGCACCCGACCGTCACCCGCAAGCAACGGCAACGCCATGCGGATCTGACGACTGGAATGGCCGCCTTCCGTGACCGGGGGGTCTGCCCCGGCGCGCGCGGTTCAGGAAAGGGTCCCGCCCCTTACCTCTTCCGATGCGGCCGGGGCCAGGCGGCGTTGCGGGACCGGTCAGCACCCGCTGACGCCGCAGCATGCGCACAAGGCCTGTGCTGTCAATGGCGCGCAGGGGCCGCGCCCGGCGCTGTGGCAGTGACCGGTGGCTGATCCTGCAACGGCAGCGGCCCATCCGGCGCGCCTGCGGTTTCGTCGGTTGACAGGATTTGGTCTGGAATTGGGCAGCAGATCAAATGTGATGCGTCTGAGCCTTGCGATATTGTCCGGTCTGGTGCCGGCGCGGTTTCGGGCGGGGTGCGGGACAAAACGCGGCAGGATGCCCGCCTCGACGCGGAGGGGCGGCACCAGGGCGTTCTTCGGCCGCGTTGAGTGATTTGAAGCCGGGACATCTTCGGGGTGCCCCAGCCGTCCCGTTGCGCGGCACTCAATTCGCCACCAGCCTTTCAGCAGGAAGCGGGTCGCAGGAAGGGGGGCTGATCAAGCAACTTGTGGCGACCCTTGAAGGAGTCCCTCATGTTCGAAATGACCATCGCCCTTTTGCTGTTTCTTGTGCCGTTGGCTTACAGCCCCGGACCCGGCAACATGTTCTTTGCCGCCATCGGTGGACGCTTCGGATTGCGCGCCTCTGTTCCAGCGACCGTCGGCTATCACCTTGCCACCTTCATTGTGACAGCGGCTGTTGGGCTGGGGTTCTCGGGGCTCGCAACGCTGAGCCCGGTTCTGTTCGACCTGCTGCGCTATGGCGGGGCCGCTTATGTTTTCTGGCTTGCCTGGGGGTTCCTGCGCGCAGGGGCCACGACAGGCACGACCGAGGCACGACAGGCATCTGTCGTGGATGGGGCGATCCTGCTCCTGCTCAATCCCAAAGCCTGGCTGATTATCGCGCTCATGTTCACGCAGTTCCTGCCTGGCTCGGGGGTCAATGATCCTGCGCTGGTGGTCTGGATCACCGTCGTGTTCACGCTGAACAACCTGCTTGCATTCACCGTTTGGACACTCGCCGGCGATCTTCTTGCGCGGCGGTTTCGGAGTGCCTCCGGCGCACGGCGCATGAACATTTTCTTTGGCGGTATGCTGGCTGCCGTCGCTGTCTGGATGCTGCTGCGGTGAAGGCGAACCAAGGCATCAGGCGATGCGTCAAAAGGATGAAGGCAAAGCTGCAGGGAACCGCGCCATCCGCAACCACCCCGATGACCGATGCGATGACGGGGATCCTGCCCGTGCCGCAGTCCTTCGGCCCGGGTCCCGGGTGTTACATCCGACGCTGCGGATGCGCCGGACAGTGCCTTGGACAAACGACGCAACCGTTTGAACAGCGGGTGAACCCGGCGTGGCTTCCGCCGGGCATGCCAGAGGACCGGGATAGCGAAGCGGCATTTGCGAACGGTGCAGGTCGCAACCGCAGGGGCCGCGCCCGGCGCTGTGGCAGTCACCGGCGGCTGATCCAGCAACGGCAGCGGCCCATCCGGCGCGCCTGCGGTTTCGTCGGATGGCGATTTCGGGGCGTGCGGTTTTGTGGATGTTCAGGGCGGGTTTGCCGATGATCGCACGGCTTTCAGGCCGGTGGCGTTTGCATTTGCAGGCGCGGTCTTCGTCGAAGCTGACGTCAGGCACCCGGCGGGGGCTGCCGGTATCGGTCATCACCATCATGCGGCCATGGCCGCGCTGTGGTGCCGCCGCCGACACGCCATCAGCGACGCTGGTCAACGGTCCCGGTCACGCCTGGGCCGGTGCGGGCCAGACAACCCGGCAGGAACTCCATTCCGCCGCCCGTCCCGGTATGCCCACCCCCCCTCACGGTTCCAGCAGCCGCCGGAACAACACCTCCAGGAACTGCCCCGCCTCGGGAAAGGGGTCGGCTGCGGCCTCGCCCAGAACCGCCCTGACCTGAACATCGAAATCGGCATAATGCTGGGTCAGCGCCCAGACCGAGAAGATCAGGTGTACCGGGTGGACCGGGGCAAGGCGGCCCTCGTCCATCCAGCGTTGCAGCACTGCGGATTTCTCCTGTACCAGGTCCCGCAACTCTCCCTCAAGCGCGGCGCGGATGCGCGGCGCGCCCTGCAACATCTCATTGGCGAAAAGACGGCTTTCGCGCGGAAAGTCCCGGCTGAGTTCCAGCTTGCGGCGCACATAGCCCAGAAGTTCCGCAACAGGGTCGCCGTCCGGGTCCATCGCCCGCAGCGGGTTCAGCCAGGTTGCCAGCAACCCCGACAGGAGCGCCCCGTGAATCGCCTCTTTCGAGGCGAAGTAATACAGCAGGTTCGGCTTCGACAGGCCCGCCACCTCGGCGATCTGGTCCAGCGTTGCCCCCCGGAAGCCTTGCTGCGAGAACACCTCCAGCGCCGCCTCGAGGATGGTTTCGGAATTGCGCTGCTGAATTCGCGTCCTGGGCCGCGCCATCGGGGCTGCAACCGCAGAGCGGTGCTTGCCACGGACAGGTCCGGTGGGTAGCCTGCCGTCAGGTCCCAAGGCTGGAGTCATCAGAAGGTATCCTTGCTGAGTCCTGAGCCTTGCTAGTCTGAAACTGACCGATTGGTCAAACCATCCCGTGCCCGCCCGCTGCGGCGGCGATCCGAAGGAAACATCATGCCCCTTGACCGCAAAGCGACACCGAATGATCTGAACGCATTCTGGATGCCCTTTACCGCGAACCGCCAGTTCAAGAAGGCACCGCGCATGTTCGTGGCCGCCAGGGACATGCATTACACCACCTCGGACGGGCGTCAGGTGCTGGATGGCACGGCGGGTCTGTGGTGCTGCAACGCCGGGCACTGCCGCCCCCGCATCACCGGGGCGATCCAGCGCCAGGCGGCAGAGCTTGACTATGCCCCGGCCTTTCAGATGGGCCATCCCGTGGCCTTCGAACTGGCCAACCGCCTGATCGATATTGCGCCCAGGGGCATCGAACATGTCTTTTACACCAATTCCGGGTCCGAAAGCGTCGAGACGGCGCTGAAGCTGGCCATCGCCTGGCACCGCGCGCGCGGCGAAGGGGCGCGCACCCGGCTGATCGGGCGCGAGCGCGGCTATCACGGCGTGAACTTCGGCGGGATTTCGGTGGGCGGCATTGTCAACAACCGCAAGGTCTTCGGCACGCTGCTGGGCGGGGTCGATCACTTGCCCCACACCCATCTGCCGGCGGTGAACGCCTTTTCCAAAGGGCAGCCGGAAAACGGCGCCAATCTGGCGGATGAGCTGGAACGGATCATTGCCCTGCACGGGGCCGAAACCATCGCCGCCGTGATCGTGGAACCCGTGGCCGGGTCGACCGGCGTGATCCTGCCGCCGAAGGGCTATCTGGAAAAGCTGCGCGCGATCACCAGAAAGCACGGCATCCTGCTGATTTTCGACGAGGTCATCACTGGCTTCGGCCGTCTTGGCGCGCCCTTCGCCGCACAGTATTTCAACGTTCTGCCGGACATGATGACCACGGCCAAGGGCCTGACCAACGGGGTGATCCCGATGGGCGCGGTTCTGACCACCGCCGATGTCCACGATGCCTTCATGACCGGGCCGGAACACATGATCGAGCTGTTCCACGGCTATACCTATTCGGGCAACCCCATCGCCAGCGCCGCCGGGATTGCCACGCTGGAAACCTACCGCGAAGAGGCGCTGTTCGAACGCGCGGCGGCCATCGCGCCCTATTGGGAAGAGGCGCTGCATTCGCTCAAGGGCCTGCCCCATGTCATCGACATCCGCAACATGGGCCTGATCGGCGCGGTGGAGCTGGAGCCGATTGCCGGAGAGCCGACCAGGCGCGCCTTCAACGCCTTCCTCGCCGCCTATGACAAGGGCATCCTGATCCGGACCACCGGCGACATCATCGCCATGTCGCCGCCGCTGATCATCGAAAAGCCGCAGATCGACGAATTGATCGGCACGCTGGCCGGGGTGCTGAAGACACTCGCCTGACCGGACGGCGCGCGCGGCAGCACCCCGCTGCGCGCCTGTCCATCCCCCCTTACCCTTTGCAACGGGAAGACTGCCATGCGTCCGGCCTGCACTGCCACCACCCTGATCGATGACGCGCGGGTGCGCGTAACCCGGTTCGACTTTGGCCCCGGTGCCGAGACGGGCTGGCACCGGCACGGGCATGATTATGTGATCACAGCCATCACCGACTGCCCGATGCTGCTGGAAGAGCCGGGCGGTGCCACACGGTCCGTCCTGGTGCCCGCCGGAACCGCCTATCGCCGCAACGAAGGGGTGGAACACAACGTCATCTGCGATGGTCCGGGGATGAGCTTTGTCGAGGTTGAGCTGAAACAGGCCGCAGACCGGTAAGCGGCACCGCAGGGTCACCCCCTGCGGGTCCCGGCTGCGGACCCCGCCTGTGCAACCGGCGGCAAGGGGCCAAACGGTCTGCCCCCGGTCTTGCGCGGGTCGCTTTGCCTGACGCCCGCCGCGCCGCCGCCCCGTTTTGACGAAGGGCGCAGGCGGGCAGGCGCGGCAGGCCTGAAGCGGTGTCATCCCGATGGTGCTGCGCGGCATGTCTGGATCACTCCGCCTGCTTTGCGGCGCGAAGGGTTGGCCTGTGCGGCCGGGGGCGGTACAGGGCTGTCGGGCTGCCCGCACATCCGCGGCAACGCCCGCATCGCTTTCCTTGCCGCAGGGACGGATTTTTATTGACCGGATGGTCAGCTTATGATGCCTTTCAGCCGAACCGCCGGGTCTTGGCCCGGGTCTTGGCGATGTCAGCCGACCGGGGCTGCGGCCCCGGTCAGCATGGAGACGGGAACGAAGAGTTCATGCAGAATTCAGGCGCAAACCTGCGGATCAATGGCGCGCGGCTGTGGGACAGCCTGATGGATATGGCCAGGGTCGGCCCCGGCGTGGCGGGCGGCAACAACCGCCAGACCCTGACCGATGCTGATGCCGCAGGCCGCGCCCTGTTCCGGCAATGGTGCGAGGCTGCGGGCCTGTCGATGGGTGTGGACAGCATGGGCACGATGTTTGCGACCCGTCCCGGCGAAGACGCCGCAGCCTTGCCTGTCTACATGGGGTCGCATCTGGATACCCAGCCGACGGGCGGCAAGTTTGACGGCGTGCTGGGCGTGCTGGGAGCGCTGGAAGTGGTGCGCAGCCTGAACGATCATGGCATCCGCACCCGCCATCCCATCGTCGTCACCAACTGGACGAATGAGGAAGGGGCGCGCTTTGCCCCCGCCATGCTGGCCAGCGGCGTCTTTGCGGGCGTTCACACGCAGGACTATGCCTATGGCCGCGTTGATGCCGAGGGCAAGAGTTTTGGCGGGGAACTGGCGCGGATCGGCTGGGTGGGCGACGAGCCGGTGGGTGCCCGCAAGATGCATGCGATGCTGGAGTTGCACATCGAGCAGGGCCCGATCCTCGAGGCCGAAGGCAAGGAGATCGGCGTGGTGACCCATGGTCAGGGTCTGTGGTGGCTGGAGATTACCCTGACCGGCAAGGATGCCCATACCGGATCAACGCCGATGGCCATGCGGGTGAACGCAGGGCTGGGCATGGCGCGGATCACCGAACGCGTCCACCAGATCGCGATGAGCCATCAGCCCAATGCCGTGGGCGCGGTGGGGCAGGTCAAGGTCTTTCCCAATTCGCGCAACGTGATCCCCGGCAAGGTGATCTTCACGGTCGATATCCGCAGCCCCGATCAGACCAAGCTGGACCTGATGCGCGGCGAGGTGGAACGCGCCGCCCATGCGGTGGCCGCAGACCTGGGCCTTGGGATTGGCATCGAGGCGGTGGGGCATTTCGACCCGGTGACCTTCGATCCGGGCCTCGTGAAGATCGTCCGGCAATCCGCTGAAAAGCTTTGCTATTCCCACATGGATATCGTCAGCGGGGCCGGGCACGATGCTTGCTGGATCAACCGCGTGGCCCCCACGGTGATGATCATGTGCCCCTGCGTCGGCGGGCTGAGCCATAACGAGGCGGAAGAGATTTCGCCCGAATGGGCGGCGGCGGGTACGGATGTGCTGTTCCATGCCGTGCTTGAGGTGGCGGGTGTGGTGGAGTGAGGGTATTCGGCTTGCTTTCTTTACCAATGTGCCTGAGGCTAGGATGCCCCAAGACAAGCGTGCCAAAGCCGACCGAGTGGTTTCAGCGAAGTATGTCGAGAGGATGTACCCTGTCTTGAGCGTTGGCGGACGAGGCCGATAAGGTGGGGTCGGATTGGAATGTCGAGTGTGGTGTTTCTTAAGCGGTGGAAGAAATGAGTGAAAGCAACGTAGAGTGTGTCATCGAGATCTTTAAGTTTCGTTTTGTTGGACTAGTTTCCATCGTCTTGGTTTCGGCTTGCGCAACTCCGGAACAAAACGCAGAAAAAGATGCCATAACTTGCGCAAATAGCGGTTACGTCAAAGGCACAAAGGACTTTCTTGATTGCATGAATAGAACTTCCGGAGACCGTGAAGAAAGGCAGTTTCAAATGCAGCAGGCAATTGCTTTAGGATTGAAGAGTTATGGTGAGATCTCTGAGCAAAGCTATAACAGTTATCAACGGTCAAGGCCGAGACAAACGTCCTGCTACAGTTCAGGCTACGGTTACCGAACAACAACAAACTGTACCACCTATTAGCAGGAGACGATGATGACCACAGTCATCAAGAACGGCACCGTCGTCACCGCCGACCTCACCTATAAGGCCGATGTGCGGGTGGAGAAGGGGGTGATCACCGAGATCGGGCAGGGCCTCAAGGGCGGGACGGAGCTTGACGCGACCGGCTGCTTCATCATGCCCGGCGGGATCGATCCCCATACCCACCTCGAGATGCCCTTCATGGGCACCTATTCGTCGGACGATTTCGAATCCGGCACACGCGCGGCGCTGTCGGGCGGCACGACCATGGTGGTGGATTTCATCCTGCCGGGGCAGGGGCAGGGGCTGATGGATGCGGCAGCGATGTGGCACAACAAATCCGGCCGCGCCGCCTGCGATTATTCCTATCACATGGCGATCACCTGGTGGGGTGAGCGGGTCTGGGATGACATGGAAGCTGCGGTCAAGGCCGGGATCACATCGTTCAAGCATTTCATGGCCTACAAGGGTGCCCTGATGGTGAACGATGACGAGCTGTTCGCCAGCTTCCGCCGCGTGGGTGATCTGGGCGGGCTTGCGATGGTTCATGCCGAGAACGGCGATGTCGTGGCCGAATTGCAGGCCAGGCTTCTGGCCGAAGGCAATACCGGGCCCGAGGCCCATGCCTATTCCCGCCCCCCGGCGGTGGAGGGCGAGGCGACGAACCGCGCCATCATGATTGCCGACATGGCGGGCGTGCCGCTTTATGTCGTGCACACCTCCTGCGAAGAGGCGCACGAGGCGATCCGGCGCGCGCGCGCCCAGGGCAAGCGCGTCTGGGGCGAGCCGCTGATCCAGCACCTGACGCTGGACGAAAGCGAATACGCCCATCCCGACTGGGACCATGCGGCGCAGCGCGTGATGAGTCCGCCCTTCCGCAACAAGCAGCATCAGGACAGCCTGTGGGCCGGGCTGCAATCCGGCTCGCTTTCGGTGGTGGCGACAGATCACTGCGCCTTCACCACCAAACAGAAGCGGTTCGGTATTGGCGATTTCACCAAAATCCCCAACGGGACCGGCGGGCTGGAGGACCGGCTGCCGATGCTTTGGACCCATGGCGTCGTCACCGGACGGCTGACGCCGAACGAATTCGTCGCCGTCACCTCGACCAATATCGCGAAAATTCTGAACCTTTATCCGAAGAAGGGTGCAGTGCTGGTCGGGGCGGATGCCGATCTGGTGGTGCTGGACCCGGCGAAGACCAAGACGATCACGGCGGCACGCCAGCAGTCTGCCATCGACTACAACGTGTTTGAGGGCAAGACGGTCAGCGGTCTGCCGCGCTTTACCCTGACACGGGGGCATGTCGCCGTGCACGACGGCGAGGTGCGCAGCCGCGAGGGCCACGGGGCTTTCGTGCCGCGCGATCCCCGCCCGGCGGTGAACCGGGCACTGTCAACCTGGAAACAACTGACCGCGCCGCGCCCCGTGCAGCGGACCGGTGTTCCGGCAAGTGGAGTCTGAGGGAATGGTCAACGAAGGAAAGGCTGCCCTGGCCGCGCTGACGGGATATGTCCTTTTGTGCCTTGAAGCGGCAATCATCCTGAATGCGACGGCCGCCCATATCAACGGCAGTGATGTTCTGGGGGCGGTGTTCTTCGGACCGGATGTGGACATCGTGCTTCCCTTCGCGCTGGCGACGGCCTTGCTGGCCGTGCCGATCTTTCTGCTGTTCCGGGCCATCTTCTTTGTGTTCCAGCTGACCACCTGGGTCGCTTTCGCCTTTGCCGGGGGGGTGGCCGCCATGGCCGCGATGCTGCTGCTGGGCGGGGTCCGGGAAGCGCCGGCCTTTGCCCTGGCCGGCATTGTGGCGGGCAATCTTTACCGCGAGGGCGAGGCGCGCTTCATGGCGCGGCGCCGGATGGCAGAAAACGCATGAAGGATACCGCCCGCCTGGCCGAACCCGCGATCGAGGCGCGGTCGCTTGGACTGACCTTCCAGACCGCTGACGGCCCGGTCCACGCCCTTCGGGACGTGACGCTGACCATCGGCCGGGGTGATTTCGTGTCCTTCATCGGTCCTTCGGGCTGCGGCAAGACCACCTTCCTGCGCAGCGTTGCGGCGCTGGAACATCCGACCGAAGGCAGCCTGACGGTGAACGGCATGGCACCGGACGCCGCGCGTCTGGCACGCGCCTTTGGCTATGTCTTTCAGGCTGCCGGTCTTTATCCCTGGCGCACGATCGCGGGCAACATCCGCCTGCCGCTGGAGATCATGGGCTTTTCCCGCGCCGAACAGGACGAGAGGGTCGCGCGCGTGCTGGACCTTGTGGAGCTGGGCGGGTTCGGCACGAAGTTTCCCTGGCAACTGTCGGGCGGGATGCAGCAGCGCGCCAGCATCGCCCGCGCGCTGGCCTTTGATGCCGATATCCTGCTGATGGACGAACCTTTCGGGGCGCTGGACGAGATCGTGCGGGACCGGCTGAACGAGGAATTGCTCAACCTGTGGTCGCGGACGGGCAAGACCATCGGCTTTGTCACCCATTCCATTCCCGAGGCGGTGTACCTTTCGACCAGGATCGTGGTGATGAGTCCGCGGCCCGGGCGCATCACCGATGTGATCGACAGCCCGCTGCCGCGCGAACGCCCGCTGGACATCCGCGACACGCCGGAATTCCTGGCAGTCTCGCAGCGGGTGCGCGACGGGCTGCGGGCGGGCCATTCCTATGACGTGTAAGCGCCACCGTCCGGCCGGGCTGCCCCGGTCATTGCATCCGGCCGCGCCGGGGTGGCCGCGTGGCCCGGTCTGTCTGCGGGCCGGTCGCGGTTGCACGCCGGGGCCCGCAATCACGCGGGGCGCGAGGTGAAGGCTGTTCTGCCGGTTTCCGTCGTCATCGCGGCCATCGTCGTGCTGTGGTACGGCGCGGCGGTCTGGATGAACGCGGCCTGGGTGCGCGATCAGGCCGCGCGGGCGGGCGAGACGCCGGGCTTCGCGCAGATCGTGCCGCAAACCCTGAACCAGGAGCGGCCGGTGCTGCCTGCACCGCATCAGGTGGTGTCCGAACTGTGGAAGGGGGTGGCCGGGCAGGCCGTCACCTCGAAGCGCAGTCTGGTCTATCACGGCTGGATCACCCTGTCGGCAACGCTGCTGGGCTTTGTCATCGGCACCGGGGCGGGCATTCTGCTGGCCATCGGCATCGTGCACAACCGGGCGATGGACCTGAGCGTGATGCCCTGGGCGATTGCCAGCCAGACCATCCCGATCCTGGCCATCGCGCCGATGATCATCGTTGTGCTGAATTCCGTCGGCGTGACGGGCATCGTGCCCAAGGCGATCATCTCGGCCTATCTGTCATTCTTCCCGGTGGTCGTGGGCATGGTAAAGGGCCTGCGCGCGCCCGATGCGATGCAGCTTGACCTGTTGCGGACTTATGGCGCCTCGCGGCGGCAGACCTTTGCCAAGCTGCGGATGCCCGCCTCTGTGCCCTATCTCTTTGCCTCGCTGAAGGTGGGGGTGGCGGCGGCGCTGGTGGGGGCCGTTGTCGGCGAATTGCCCACCGGGGCCGTGGCGGGGCTGGGCGCGCGGCTGCTGTCGGGCAGCTACTACGGGCAAACGGTGCAGATCTGGGCCGCTCTGTTTGCGGCGGCGCTTCTTGCGGCCTCGCTTGTGGCGCTGATCGGGCTGGCAGAGCGGCTGACGCTGCGCCGGATGGGAATGGGCCGATGACCTGGGTTCTTGGCACGATGCTGTTCTGGGCGGCGGCCTGGGCGCTGAACATCCGGCTTGCCGCCTCGCGGGTGACGCAAAGCCGGGCAGGGCGGCTGATCATTCCCGCAGTTTTCGGGCTGACGCTGCTGGGGGTCTGGGAAGGGCTGGTGCATGGCCTGCGGGTGCCCGCCGTCATTCTGCCGCCGCCCAGCGCAATTGCGGCCAAGATCGCCGGCAACACGGGCACGCTCTGGGTTGATTTCGTGCAAACCTTCGTCAAGGGCGCGCTCAGCGGCTATGCCATCGGGTGCCTGGCCGCGATCCTTGTGGCGGTGCTGATCGACCGGTCGGCCTTTCTGCGGGCCGGCCTTCTGCCCGTCGGCAATTTCGTTTCGGCCCTGCCGATTGTCGGAATATCCCCCATCCTGGTGATGTGGTTCGGTTTTGACTGGCACTCGAAGGCGGCGGTCGTGGTGGTGATGGTGTTCTTTCCGGTGCTGGTCAACACGCTGGCCGGTCTGCGCGCCGCCGAGCCGATGCAGCGCGACCTGATGGCGACCTGGGGGGCAAGCTATTGGCAGACCCTGTGGAAGCTGCGTCTGCCGGCCGCCATGCCCTTTATCTTCAACGGGTTGAAGATTGCCACCACGCTGGCGCTGATCGGGGCGATCGTTGCCGAATTCTTCGGCAGCCCGACACGGGGCATGGGGTTTCGCATCTCGACAGAGGTGGGCAGGCTGGGGCTGGACATGGTCTGGGCTGAAATAGCGGTTGCGGCGCTGGCAGGTTCGGCCTTCTATGGTGTCATTGCACTGATCGAACGGCGGGTGACCTTCTGGCACCCGTCGCAACGGCGGTAAAACACCGGGCCGCAACTGGCCCGCAACACGGAGGTGAACGCATGAAGAAATTTCTGACCGGGGCACTGTTCGCGGCATTCGCGGCAGGCGGCGCGCAGGCGGCGGACGATGTGACGCTGCAACTGAAATGGGTGACACAGGCCCAGTTTGCCGGGTACTATGTTGCCCAGGCCAAGGGGTTCTATGAGGCAGAGAACCTGAACGTCACCATCAAGCCGGGTGGCCCGGACATTGCGCCAAGCCAGGTCGTGGCGGGCGGCGGTGCCGATGTGGTGATTGACTGGATGCCCTCGGCCCTGGCCGCGCGCGAAAGGGGCCTGCCGCTGGTCAACATCGCGCAGCCCTTCGCCTCGTCGGGCCTGATGCTGACCTGCCTGAAGGAAAGCGGCGTGGCGACACCTGCCGATTTTCCGGGCAAGACGCTGGGCGTGTGGTTCTTTGGCAATGAATATCCCTTCCTGTCCTGGATGGCGACGCTGGGCATTCCGACGGATGGCAGCGCAGGCGGGGTGACCGTGCTCAAGCAGGGCTTCAACGTCGACCCGCTCTTGCAAAAGCAGGCGGCCTGCATTTCGACGATGACCTACAACGAATACTGGCAGGTCATCGATGCCGGGATCACGCCCGATCAGCTGGTGACGTTCAAATATGAAGACGAAGGCGTTGCGACGCTGGAAGACGGGCTTTACGTTCTGGAAGAGAGGCTCAGTGACCCGGCCTTTGAGGACAAGATGGTGCGTTTTGTGCGCGCGTCGATGAAGGGCTGGAAATACGCCGAAGCCAATCCCGATGAAGCGGCGATGATCGTTCTGGACAATGACGAAACCGGTGCCCAGACCGAACAGCACCAGAAGCGGATGATGGCAGAAGTGGCCAAGCTGACTGCCGGTTCCAACGGCGCGCTGGATGTGGCCGCTGCCGAGCGGACCGTCAAGACGCTGCTGGCGGGCGGGTCGGACCCGGTCATCTCCAAGGCCCCGGAAGGTGCCTGGACCAGTGCGATCACCGACAAGGCCCTGCAGTAATCCGGCCGGGCTGATAGGGGGGGCGCGCCGGGACAGCGGCGCGCCCCGTTTCCTGCGCGGCGCGTGCCGCGCAGGCCGGGGCGGGGGCCGTCTGCCCCCGCCCCGGACCCCACCCCCGAGGATATTTCCAAACAGGAAATTGCAGTTTTCTATTGTCTGTCAGCCGGATGTCATGTTGTAAATCCCAAGGAAACGCGGGGTGTTGCAATGCCGGTTTCGGCGCTGACAGGGGGGCGGGTGCGCGAGCGGCGGCTGGCCCTGGGCCAGCGGCAGGCCGATGTGGCTCGTGCGGCGGGCATTTCCGCATCATATCTGAACCTGATCGAGCATAACCGGCGGCGCATCGGCCCCAGCGTGCTGGCGCGGCTGGCCGATGTGCTGGGGACCGAAGCTGCCGCCCTTGCCCAGGGGGCCGAAGGAATTCTTGCCACGGACCTGCGCGATGCGGCGGCGGGTGCCGGGGGCGCGCGCCCGGAAGTGGAGCGTATCGAGGATTTCATCGGACGGTTTCCGGGCTGGGCCGAGCTTCTGGCCGGGCAGCACCGCCGGCTTGGGCACCTGGAGCGGTCGGTCGAAGCCCTGTCGGACCGGATGGCGCATGATCCGCATCTGTCGGCGGCGCTGCACGAGGTTCTGTCCGTGGTCAGTGCCGTGCGCTCCACCGCCGCCATCCTTGCCGAAACCGAAGAGATTGATCCGGCCTGGCGCGCGCGCTTTCATGCAAACCTGCACGCCGATGCAGAGCGGCTTGCGACCGGTGCCGAAGCGCTGGTCGCCTATCTGGACGTGTCGGGGGAAGAGCAGGAGCCCGGCATCGCCGCCCCGCAGGAAGAGCTGGAGGCCTGGCTTGCGGGCCACAACTGGACGCTGGCCGCCCTGGAACCGGGGGCGTCACCCGAAGCCCGCGCGGCCCTGCTGGCCGAGGCCGGCGGGCTGGCCTCGGGGGCGGCGCGCCAGCTGGCCCGCGACTGGCTGGCCCAGGAGGCAAAGGATGCGGCCGCCGTGCCGATGACCGGTCTGGTTGATGCCGCCGCACGGGTGGGGCTGGATCCGGTCTTGCTTGCCCAGCGTTTCGGGGCCGATGTGATCGCTGTCTTCCGCCGCCTTGCCCTGATGCCGGGGACGAAACTTGGCGTGGTGATCTGCGATGCCTCCGGCACCATGATCTTCCGCAGACCTGTGGAGGGGTTTGCGCTGCCGCGCTTTGGCGCGGCCTGTCCGCTGTGGCCGCTTTACACCGCGCTGGGCCGCCCGATGACTCCGGTGCAGGCCGAGGTCGAGATGTCGGGGCGCAGTCCGCAGCGGTTCCGCACGCTTGCCTTCTGCAGGCCGCGCCTGACCGGCGGTTTTGCGGGGCCGCAGCTGGCCGAAGCGGCGATGCTGATCCTTCCCCTTCCGCCAGGCACGACCGGGACGCTGGGGGTCGGCACCAGTTGCCGCATCTGTCCGCGCCCGGCCTGCCCCGCGCGGCGGGAGCCGTCGATCCTGTCGGAAAGCCAGACCGGTGCATGACGCTTTTGACAGGGCGGTTCTTTGCGCCGATAGTTGACCGGCGGCAGGGGAGGGCCGTGCCATGGGCAATCATGTTCTTGTGATCGAGGACGAGCCGAACATCGTCGAAGCGATCCGGTTCATCCTGATGCGCGACGGCTGGGTCGTCTCGACGCTGTCGGACGGGGATCGGGCCGAAGACACCATCAGGTCCTGCCGCCCCGACGTGGTCATCCTGGATGTGATGCTGCCCGGCAGAAGCGGCCTTGAAATACTGGCGGCCCTTCGCGCCGATGCGGCAACCCGGTCTTTGCCCGTCCTGATGCTGACCGCCAAAGGGCAGGGCCGTGACCGGGCCGAGGCAGAGCGGATTGGGGCCAGCCGGTTCATGTCGAAACCGTTTTCAAACACCGAGATTCTGGCCTCGGTCCGCGCGCTGGCGGGGGTGTGAAGCGTCCGGGCCTGCCGCTGTTCCTGCAGCGCCGCCCCTACCGGCGGCGGCGCAAGATTGACGCCGCCCGCCTGCTGCCGGTCTTCGGGGCATTTCTTCTGCTGTTGCCCATGCTCTGGGCCCCCGCCGCGGACGAGGGCAGGGGCACCGTCAGCGACGGGCTGTATCTGTTTCTGGTCTGGGCCGGGCTGATTGCGGTGGCGCGTCTGCTGGCCCCCAGCCTGACCGCCGACGGGCACCCGGACCCCGACGGGGGGGACGGCTGATGGTTCCGTTCAATATCCTTGTCGCGGTCTGTCTGGTCTATGTGGGGCTGCTGTTTCTTGTGGCCTTTCTGGTGGAACGCCGCGCCCATGCCCGCGCTTTGCCCTGGCTGCGGTCGCCGCTGATCTACACGCTGTCCTTGTCGATCTTCTGCACGGCCTGGACGTTTTACGGGGCTGTCGGCTATGCCGTGCGGTCGGGCTGGGAATTCATGACCATCTATCTGGGGCCGACGCTGGTCTTTGTCGGCTGGTGGTGGGTGCTGCGCAAGCTGGTGCGGATCGGCAAGACGCAGCGGGTCACCTCGATCGCCGATCTGATTTCAAGCCGTTACGGCAAGTCCAACATGCTGGGCGTCATCGTGACCGTGATTTCGGTGGTGGCCGCGACGCCCTATATCGCGCTTCAGTTGCAGTCCGTCACCCTGTCCTTTGCGGTTTTCGCCAGCAGCGCGGCGGATGGCGGACCGGTGCCGGACAAGGCGGCAACGGCGCTGTGGGTGGCGGTGGGCCTTGCGCTGTTCACGGTGCTGTTCGGCACCCGCAATCTGGATTCGAACGAGCGCCACCTTGGCGTTGTCACGGCCATTGCCGTCGAGGCGGTGGTAAAGCTGGTGGCGCTGGTGGCCGTGGGGGTTTTCGTTGTCTGGGGTCTGGCGGGCGGGCCGGCGGACATGATGGCAAAGATCAACGCCTCGGCGCTGTCCTCATGGGATTTGCAGCCCGGCCGCTGGGCGGGGCTGATCTTTCTGTCTGCCGCCGCCGTGTTGTGCCTGCCGCGCATGTTTCAGGTGATGGTGGTCGAAAATGTCGATGAACGGCACCTTGCCACGGCAAGCTGGGCCTTTCCGCTGTACCTGTTCCTGATGTGCCTGTTCGTTCTGCCGATTGCGGTTGCCGGGCTGGACCTGCTGCCCCCCGGCACCAATCCCGACCTGTTCGTGCTGACACTGCCGCTGGCGCAGGGGCAGGACGGGCTGGCGATGCTGGCCTTTCTGGGCGGGTTTTCATCGGCGACCTCGATGGTGATCGTGGCATCCATCGCGCTGGCCACCATGGTGTCCAACCACATCGTGATGCCGCTGTGGCTTTCGCTGCGCCCGGCACAGGCTGTTTCAGGGGATGTGCGGCGCATCGTGCTGCTGTCGCGGCGGCTGGCGATTGGCGGGATCGTGGCGCTGGGATACGCCTATTTCCATCTGTCGGGCGGGTCGGCCGCGCTGGCGGCGATCGGGCTGATTTCTTTCGTGGGGGCCGCACAGATTCTTCCGGCGATGCTGGGCGGCATCTTCTGGCGCGGTGCCACGCGGGTGGGGGCCGTTTGCGGGCTGCTGACCGGGGCCGGCATCTGGGTCTATTCGCTGTATCTGCCCTCGTTCGGCCCGGATGGGGTGATTTCGGCACGGCTGATCGCCGGGGGACCCTGGGGCATCGGCTGGCTCCGGCCGCAGGCGCTGTTCGGTGTCGAGGGGATGGATCCGCTGATCCATGCGATGTTCTGGTCGCTGGTCCTGAACGCCACCGCCTTCTTCATTGGCTCGATCCTGACCTTTCCCGGCCCGGTGGAACGGGTGCAGGGCGCGGCTTTCGTGAACGTCTTCGACGGAGAGGTTCCGGCAGGCGGCTGGGTGCGCGGCGCGGCCACGGCGGAAGATCTGCTGATCCTGTCCCAGCGCATCCTGGGCGGGGACGGGGCGCTGGCCTTTTTCGAGGCCGAGGCCAGGATGCAGGGCAAGGCCGGGCCCTTGCCCGATCCGACACCGGGGTTCGTCGGGGCGCTGGAACGGCGGCTGTCGGGCTCGGTCGGTGCCGCGACGGCCCATGCCATGATCGCGCAAACGGTCGGCGGCGCGGCGGTTTCGGTGGAAGACCTTATGGCGGTGGCCAATGAGACCGCCCAGATCATGGAGTATTCGGCAAAGCTTGAAGCGCAGTCGGAAGAGCTGACGCGGACAGCGCGGCAGTTGCAGCAGGTGAACGAGAAGCTGACCCGGCTGTCGGTGCAGAAGGATTCCTTCCTGAGCCAGATCAGCCACGAGCTGCGCACCCCGATGACGTCGATCCGGGCCTTTTCCGAAATTCTGATGGAGGGGGACATGCCCCCCGAGATGGCGCGCCGCCATGCAACCATCATCCATGACGAGGCGATCCGCCTGACCCGGCTGCTGGACGACCTTCTCAACCTCAGCGTGCTTGAAAACGCGGGTGTGCAGTTGACGCTGGGCCTGGTCAGCCTGCAGGACATGATCGACCGCGCCCTTGTCGCTGCCGCCCAGACCCGGCCCGAACGCAGCTTCACCGTTCACCGCGATCCGGCGTCCGAAGCGCTGTATGTGACGACCGATGCCGACAGGCTGACCCAGGTCTTCATCAACCTGATCTCCAACGCCCGGAAATACTGTGCCGCCCCGGAACCGGAGCTGCGCATCGCGGTGCGGCAGCGCGGCGGGCGGGTGATGGTGGATGTGATCGACAATGGCCGCGGCATCCCCGAAGACAGCCAGGCCCTGATTTTCGAGAAATTCGCCCGCCTGACCGATGAAACGCGGGCGGGGGGGGCCGGACTGGGCCTTGCGATCTGCCGCGAGGTGATGACAGCCCTTGGCGGAAGCATCGCCTACCTGCCGGGGCAGGGCGGCACCGCCTTTCGCGTGACCTTTCCGCTGCGCCTGCAGGAAGTGGCCTGACATACCCTTTCTTAAGGGTGTGCGGACTATGGTCTGCGGCGCGGCGGAACACGGGGCAGGTGGCGTGGCAGGCGAAGTTATCCGGAAGAAGGTGGCAGCGGGGCGGTCAGGCCAGCCCGAGGGTGGGCCGGGGGCCGACCGGGCCTGGCGGCTGGCGCTGGCGCGGGCGGCCAATGACACCATTGCGCTGCCGCTGGATGTGGCGCGGCTGTCGGTTCACCGCCGCAGCCTGGCCGAACTGCTGGAACTGGCCCCCGAAAGGGCGCTGATCGCCGTTCTCGAAGGTCCGGCGGATGGTCTTGGCATCCTGATGCTGTCGCCCCCCGTCCTGTCCGCGATGATCGAGATGCAGACGATCGGCCGTGTCGGTTCCATGGCACCCCCGGTGCGCAAGCCGACGCGCACCGATGCCTCGATGGTGGCGGACATGATCGACCGGGCGTTGCAGGAACTGGAAGCCGGGCTGGAAAGCGATCCCGACCTGATCTGGGCCGGCGGCTTCCGCTATGCGTCTTTTCTGGATGATCCCCGTCCGCTGGGCCTTCTGCTGGAAGAGGAATACTACCGCGTGCTTCAGGCGGAACTGCGGCTTGGCAACGGGGCAAGGTCGGGGGCCGTCATGCTGGCGCTTCCCGCCGAAGGGCGCGGCCGCCCCCCGAAACCCGCGCCGACGGCCACGCCGGCACCGGTTGCAGCCGCCCTTTTTTCCAAGGCGCTGACCGATCAGGTGATGCGCACCGAGGCAGACCTTGCCGCTGTCCTTCACCGCTTTACGGTGCCGCTGTCTTATGTGATGGCCCTCAAGGAGGGGGACCTTGTGCCTTTGTCCAGTGCCGCGCTGGACCGGATCGTGCTGGAAGGGCTTGACGGCCGCCCCCTTGCCACCGGGCGGCTTGGACAGAACCGCGGCATGCGCGCGGTTCGTCTTGCCCCGCAGGCCATGGCAGAAGAGGTGCCTGCAAGCGGCGCCGGCCCGGCGTTGCGGGCCGCTGTCGGCTGAGCCGCCCGTCGGTCAGCCCCGCTGTGCAAGCGCGTCGATCTGGCTGCGCAATCCTTCCAGCTGGTAGCCGAAGCGGGCCGGAAGGGCGATCAGCTCGTCCGTCGGTCTGTTGCCGGCCTGGGCCAGCGCCCAGACCATGGATGACCTGTTGCCAGACGCGCAATAGGCCAGGACCGGGCCGCCGGCACTGTCAAGGGCCGCTTTCTGCGCCTTGACATTGTCAAGCGTCAGCGCCCCGCCGATCACCGGGTTGATGACAAAGGTCAGCCCCTGCGCCTCGGCGGCCTGCCGCATGATTTCGCCATGCAGGTTTGCGGGGATTTCCCCGTCGGGACGGTTGTCGATGACGGTGGTGAATCCTGCGGCCTTGATTGCGGCAAGATCAGCTGGTGCGATCTGCGGCGACACCGCGTAGCTGTCGGTCAGGGAACGGATATCCATCAGGCGTCCTTGATCTGGGGGGTGCGGCCAAGACGGGCGGCAACCGGAACGGCCGCCAGCATACCCGCCGCCATGGCAAGAAGAAAGACCACCCCGCCGGTCCCGCCAAAGCTTAGAGAGGCCAGGGCCGGACCCGGGCAGAGACCGGCCAGCGCCCATCCGGCACCAAACAGCGCCGAGCCGATCAGCAGGGGCCGGTCAATCCGCCGCGACGCGGGCGCGGGCAACATCCTGCCCAGCAGCGCCGCCCGCTGACGCGCCGCGATGCGCCAAGCCAGTATCATCGGCAGGATCGCCCCCGCCAGAACAAAGGCGAGGGTCGGGTTCCATTCCCCGAAGATGTCAAGCCAGCCTTGCACCTTGCGGGTATCGGTCATGCCCGACAGCAACAGCCCGGCACCGAACAGGGCCCCGGCAAGAAGGGCAACCGCAAGCCGCGCCATCAGATGACCCCCAGCAGATGGCGCGCAATCAGCAGGGTTGCGGCCCCGGACAAAAGGTAAACCGCCGTTGCCGCAAGGCTGCGCGGTGCAAGCCGCGAGATGCCGCACACCCCGTGGCCCGAGGTGCAGCCCCCTGCAAGGCGCGTGCCCAGCCCCACCAGAAGCCCGGCAAGGGCGACCACCGCCAGATTGCCCGTCAGATGGGTCTGCGCAGGATCGCCAAGCAGCCGCAGCAGGCCGGGACAGCCGATAAGGCCCATGAGATAGGCGATGTGTTCTGCCCGTCCCGGACGGTCGGAACCGTCCAGCAGCGACCCCAGAATCCCCGAGGCCCCCATGATCCTGCCGTTGACCAGCAGAAAGATCGCCGCCGCGCCGCCAATCATCAGCCCGCCTGCAAATCCGCGCGCCCAGTCCGCAAGGGTCATGACCTGCCTTTCCGCTGTCTGTGCGCCGCGATCTTGCCCAACACGGACCCGGCTTTGCAAGGGCCGGACTTGACCTGTATCAAGGCGGGGGAACCGTCTGCCGCCTAGCCTGCGCAGGCAACATGAAGGAGGATTGCATGATCCCGGTCAGCCAACGCAAAAGCCAGCTGGAGACGCGGCTTCGCGATCTTCTCGCGCGGCTTGCGACGATCGACGCAGAGCTTGATTCGCATCAGTCGAAAGACTGGGAGGATCTTGCGACCGAACGGGAATCTGACGAGGTTCTGGAAGGGATGGGGCTGTCCGGGCAGCAGGAGATCAGGCAGATCGAAGCTGCCCTGGGCCGCATCGCTTCGGGTGACTATGGCGTCTGTGTGACCTGTGGCGATCCGATTTCCGGGGAAAGGCTGGATGTCTTGCCCTATACGCCGTTCTGCAGCACGTGCGCACCATGAAAAAGGACGCGGCACAGGCCCGTCCGCAGCCGGACGCCGGTCCTGCCGGTGTCCGCGCCCCGCTGGCGCAGGACGTGCCGCACGCCCGGCAATCCGGGATGGATGTGCTCTTGCATGTGCTGCCGGTTGCCGCGCTGCACCTGTCGCCGCCCGGTCAGCCGGACGAAGAGGCGATTGAAGCCGGGTTTGACAATATGCCCGTCTGACCCGTGCGGCGGCGTCCCGTGGGGTGATCCGGCAGGGGCGGTCCTGCAGGAGCGCCTTTTTGCGTGCATCAGGGCGTTGCCAAGCTGCGCCAGTGCCTTACAAGGATGTGACGTGCCGGAACCGGGCCGGCGCGGTGGGGGGCAGGCAGGATGACCGCGACGGTTCGGCAGACACGGAACGGGGCAGTGATGATCCTGTCGGTCGATTCGCCGCCTGTGAATGCCCTGGGTGCTGCGGTGCGCGCCGGTCTGGCCGAAGGGCTGGCAGCGGCGCAGGCCGACCCGTCGGTCGGGGCCATCGTGCTTTGTGCCATCGGGCCAAGCTTTTCCGCCGGGGCGGATATCCGCGAGTTCGGACGCCCGGCCCCCTTGGGCGTGCCCGGATTGCCGGAACTGTGCAACCGCATCGAAGCCTCGGGCAAGGCCGTGGTCGCGGCCATTCAGGGGGCGGCGCTGGGCGGGGGGCTGGAACTTGCGCTTGCGGCGCATGTGCGGCTGGCCGGTCCGCGCGCGCGCCTGGGACTGCCGGAAGTCGCCCTTGGGCTGCTGCCCGGCGCGGGCGGGACCCAGCGGACACCCCGGCTGACAGGCGCGGGCCCGGCGCTGCGCCTGATGCTGACAGGAAAGCCCGTGTCGGCGCAGGAGGCGCTGGCCATCGGGCTTGTGGATGCGGTGGTCGAGGATACGGAGCAGACGGCCGTGGCCCTGGCCGCCGACCTTGCGGCCGGGCGCACGGCACCGGTCCGCACCCGCGACCGGCAAGAGGGGCTGCGCGATGCGGTGCGGTACGAGGCAGAGGTGGCGGCGGCCCGCGCGGGCACCGCCGGGCGGCTGCCTGCACCGGGGCGTATCGTGGACTGTGTCGAGGCGGCTTTGCTGTTGCCCTTTGACCGTGGCCTTGTGTTTGAACGCGCGGCCTTCGAAGACCTTGCCGCCAGTCCCGAATCGGCCGGCCTGCGCCGGGCGTTCTTCGCCGAACGCAGGGCCGCTGTCTTTCCCGAAGCCGACGCGCGCGCCCATCCTGTGTCGCATGTGGGTCTGGTCGGCCTGGGTGTGACCGGGGCCGCAATTGCGGCCCTGCTGCTTCAGTCCGGCCTTCGGGTGACGGCGGTCGTCAAGGGCAGCGGTCCGCTGGACGTGGGGTTAAGGCGCGTGTCGACCCTGCTGGACCGGGCCGTATCCGCCGGAAGGCTTTCCCCGGAGGCGCGGGTGCAGGATCAGACCCGTCTGTTGCCCGCCTCGGACCTCTCAGCCCTGGCGGGCTGCGACCTGGTGATCGAGGCGCTGCCCGAGGACGAAGGGCTGAAGGCATCCGTTCTGGCGAAACTCGGGCAAAGTCTGCGCCCGGGGTCGGTGATCGTGACCACCGTTTCATGGCTTGATCCGGCGATGCTGGCACTGGCCACAGGGCGGCCGGCGGATGTGGTGGGCCTGCATTTGTGCCCGCCGGCAGAGCGGATGCGGCTGGCCGAAGTTGCGGTGTCAGCGCAAACGCAGGCAGAGGCTGTGGCAACCCTTGCGGCACTGCTGCGCCGGATCGGCAAGCTGCCGGTGCGGGTCGGGTCGGCGGCGGGGCTGGTGGGCAACCGCGTGATGGCCGCCCTGCGGACAGCGGCGGACCTGCTGCTGGAAGACGGGGCCTCGCCGTCGCAGGTCGATGCCGCCCTGCAGGATTTCGGCTTTGCCATGGGCCCCTACCGCGCGCTTGACTTGGCCGGGCTGAAGCGCGTCTGGGCGCATCGCCAGCGTGAAAGCCGCGCCGGTCGGCCCGCCTGCGGCGGTGACCTGGCCGACATGCTGGTGGGTGCCGGGCGGCTTGGACAGGTGACGGGCCGCGGCTACTATCTGCATGACGGCCAAGGGGTGCGCGACGATCCGGAGGTGCTGGGCCTTCTTGGGGAACTGCGCTCTGCCAAGGGTATTGCCCCGCGGCGGATCGGCAGCGACGAGATCCGTCTGCGCTGCCTCAGCGCCCTTGCCAATGAGGCGGCCAAAGTCCTGGGCGAGGGTCTGGCGCAGCGCCCCAGCGATATCGATGCGATCCTTCTGACGGGTTATGGCTTTCCGCGCTGGCAGGGTGGCCCCATGGCCTGGGCGGCGGATCGCGGGCTGCTGGTGCTGCGCGCCGATCTGCGCCGCTTTGCGCCGCAGGCCCCGGCTTTCTGGGCCGTGGCCCCGCTGATCGATGATCTGATCCGCGACGGACTCCATCTGGACGATCTGGACATGCGCCCGGTCAGTTCAGGATGATGCCCGTCACCACCAGCATCAGCCCCAGCGCCGAAACCCCAACGGCCGCCAGGTTGAAGGTAACGATCTGCTGAAGACGGGCACGCATCGCCGCGCTGTCCAGCCCGGCGTTGCGCGCGCGCAGCGCCAGCTGGATACAGCGCAGCAGGCCGGCAACGCCACCAAGCGAGACAGTCGCCCCGATCAAGATAAGCCAGTCCATGCCGCCCCCGTGCCCTTGCGCTCCCCGGATTTGGCCCTAGCCGAGCGTGACCTTTCTGGCAAGACCTTGAACCCCCGCACCGCCGCAGGATAGGGAAGGGGCGACCCAACGGATGAGGCGAGCCATGAACGACAAGACCGACACCTACAGCGTCACCGCCGACGACCTGCGCCAGTTCATCGAACGCGCCGAAACGCTGGCCGCCGAAAAGCGCGACATCGCCGAACAGGAAAAAGAGCTGTTCGCCGAAGCCAAGGGGCGCGGCTATGACACCAGGGTCATGCGCAAGGTCATCGCCCTGCGCAAGCGCAAGCCCGATGACATCGCCGAGGAAGAAGCGGTTCTGGAAATGTACAAGGCCGCGCTCGGCATGGCCTGACGGCGCGGCACCGGACAGACCGCGCGCGTCTGGACAGGGCGCGCAGGGTTCTGTAAGTCCGCCACGGGATGACCAACCAAAACACTCGGATACTTCGGCCAAAGCCCTGGCTGCCCCGGCTTGACCCCTGGTCGGCGGGGGCGGTGCTGATTGCGGCCATCGTGCTGATGCCGATCGGCGCGGTGCTGTGGATTGCGGCGACCCCGGCAGAGAACATCTGGCCGCATCTGCTGGCCACCGTCTTGCCGCGCTATCTGTCCACCACCCTGACGCTGATGGTCGGGGTCGGCGCGCTGACCGCCGTCTTTGGGACCGGGGCGGCCTGGCTGCTGACGATGTACCGCTTTCCGCTGTCGCGCCTGCTGGATTATGCGTTGCTGCTGCCTTTGGCGGTTCCGGCCTATATCGGTGCCTATGCGCTGGTGGATTTCCTGGAATATGCAGGGCCGGTGCAGGGGGCATTGCGCACTGCCATGGGCTGGCAGTCTGCCCGCGACTACTGGTTTCCCCAGGTGCGGTCCGTGCCTGCCGCCATTCTGGTTCTGGCGGCGGCGCTTTACCCATACGTCTATCTTCTGGCGCGCGCCGCCTTCCGCGAACAGTCAGGCTGCGCCTACGAGGTGGCCCGCGCCCTGGGCAGCGGTCCCCGGGCGCTGTTCCTGCGGGTGGGCCTGCCGCTGGCGCGCCCCGCCATTGCCGCCGGTGTGGCCCTGGCGGCGATGGAGACGGTGAACGATTACGGCACCGTCAGCTATTTCGGGGTTCAGACGCTGACCACGGGCATTTTTTCCGTCTGGCTTTCGGGGGGCAATGCCGGCGGGGCGGCGCAGCTTTCGCTGGTGCTGCTGATCATGATCCTGGGGCTGGTTGCGGTGGAACGGGCAGGGCGGCGCAACCTGCGCTTTCACCAGACCTCGCGCGCGGCCCGGCCGGTGGTGCCGATCCGCCTGCGGGGCTTGCGGGCCTGGGGCGCGACCGCGCTGTGCCTGGTGCCGTTTTCGCTGGGATTCCTGCTGCCGGTCGGGGTGATCCTGGGCATCGCCCTGCGCAATCCGGACGCCTGGGTTTCCGCCGGGCTGGGGCGGGCGCTGGCCAATACGCTGGTCTCGGGCGGCGTGGCCGCCGGCCTGACCGTGTCTGCCGCGCTGTTTGTGGTCTATGGCATCAGGCAGGCAGGCCGGCGCCTGCCGCGCCTGCTGCTGCCGGTGACGACCATCGGCTATGCCGCCCCCGGCGCCGTTCTTGCGGTGGGTCTGCTCATTCCGCTTGCGGCCCTGGATCAGCGGGTTGCGGACCTGGTGCTGCGGGTCACCGGCCATGACCCGGGCCTGATCCTGACCGGAACCCCCGCCGCCCTTGTGCTGGCCTATTGCGTGCGCTTCTTTGCGATTGCGCAGGGGGCGGTCGATTCCGCCTTTGGCCGCGTTTCGCCCAGCCTGCCGATGGCGGCACGGTCGCTGGGCCGCAGCGCCGGGGGGGCCTTGCAGGCCGTGTACCTGCCGCTGATGCAGCGGTCAGTCGCCACCGCCCTGCTGGTGGTCTTTGTCGACTGTGTCAAGGAACTGCCCGCCACGCTGCTGCTGCGCCCCTTCAATTACGACACGCTGGCCACCCGCGTGCATGAGAAGGCCAGCCTTGAAAACCTGGGCGATGCGGCCCCTGCCGCGATCCTGGTGATGCTGGTCGGCCTTGCCGCCGTGGTGTTGATGGCGCGCGCCAACCGCTAGGGGCTTGCACGGACCCCGCCGGGGCGCTATCCACCGCGCAGGCCCCCGAAGCCCCGCCAGTACGGCACCTGGTCTGTATGGCCCCGGTCTGATCGGGTAACGCCTTGACGGCAAACAGGACGCGCAGTTGAACGGGTGATAAGGGACGTGTATCAGGTCGGCATGCCGGTTTAGCTCAGTTGGTAGAGCGCGTGATTTGTAATCACGATGTCGCGGGTTCAAATCCTGCAACCGGCACCATACCCCTTCCCCTCAACACCTTGAAATCGGGGCTGCACAGGGCACTGCTCCTCCGCCACCGGTGAGGCGCGATGACGACTCAGGCTGTTGACCCCAGGCGTGAGATCATCCTGACAGAGATCAGGCGGGTTGCCCAGACCATCGGCGGCGCGGCACCGGGGCGGCAGGTGTTTGAGCGTGAAACCGGCATTCGCCAGAGTGAGTGGCTTGGCATCTACTGGGCAAGGTGGGGTGATGCCCTGGTTGCGGCGGGGCTTTCGGCAAACCGGAGAACCGCCAAGCTCGACAGTGGGACCTTCCTTGCCCGGATAGCGCAGGTGTTCCGCCATTATGGCCGGGTGCCGACAACCAGTGAGTTCCGGCTTTACCGCCAGGTTGACCCGACCTTCCCCGCGCACAGCACTGTGGACAACCACTTCCCCACCAAGGCAGCGCTTCTGGCCGCAATGGCCGAATGGCTGCGCGACAAGCCCGACTTCGCAGATGTGGCGGCGATGATCCCGGCCGCGCCCGTGCCAACGAGGTCGCGCCGTGCGGCGGTGGTTGATGGCTCGGTCTATCTGATCGGGTCTGGTGCTCATTACAAGATCGGGCGCAGCGACCAGTTGGAGCGGCGGGTAAAGCAGATACGGACGGCGCTGCCAGATGCGGCAACATTGGTCCACTCCATCCGCACCGACGATCCGGCGGGTATTGAAGCCTACTGGCACCGCCGCTTTGCGGACCGCAGGGCAAATGGGGAGTGGTTCAAGCTGACCCCGGCGGATATTGCTGCCTTCAAGCGGCGGTCCTTTCAGTAGCGGGCCGGTCCGGGCAGCGAGGAATGGCCGTACATTCCCGCCGCAAGCCCCGTGACGTACCGCTTGGGCATGGCACCGGCCTTCGAGTGCTCGTGGTCTGTCACCGGTCTGGGCGGGTTCATCGTGGAGATCCAACTGCTGGTGACCGAGGACGGGATCGGGGTGATGAACCGCCTGCCGGATGCGCTGGCAGCGCCGTGCGGATCAGGCCGGCGCTGCCGACAGCACCTGCCGCGCCGCGGCGGGCTGGTCCGGCAGACCGGCGGGCGTCAGGGATTGGGTCAGCACAAGGCATGACCGGAACGCCCCGGCAAAGACCGTGCGGATGCGGCAGGTGGCCTCGTCCGCGCGGCCGTCGCGGCGCTGACGGGCGCGGCGCGACCGGCACATCAAGGGGGGATCGGCCCGTCGATCATCGCCGGACGTTCGCTTGGCGGAAATTGCGGCGGGTGCATTGTTCCGCCGAAAGCCGCCGTTGCGCCCCCGATGCCGGCAATCTGGCCCGCGTTGCGGATCTCCGGCAGGAGATGCACCGGAAACCGCATCGGTGTTTCGGCCCGCCGCGCGATTGCCCCGATCCGCAGCACTTCGCCCGCGCCGCCCCTTCATCGGCCGGCACCATCACCGATTTCAGGGCGTATTGCATCTTCTGCGCGATCCTGCCCCAGGCAGGGGACGGCCCGGAATTTCCCAATCGGAACCCACGGAAACCGCATTGTTCTCCGGGCGCATCTGTGGCTTTGGTCCAGAGGCTGCGGGAGGGTTGTGGCCCCAGCTCCGCCCGGACCGGGCGGTCATGGGGCCACAGCCAGCCCCATCTCGCGCGCCAGCCCGGTCAGGGTCGGATCGCCCGGATTGGCGGCAAGGCCCTGGCTGACCGCACGGGCGGCACCCTGGCGGTCTTCCAGCGCCGCCGCAATGCGCGCCTGCATGATCCAGCCCTGGACAAGCTGCGGGTCCAGGCTGACCGCTTCGGCAAAGGCCTGGCTTGCCATCTGCCAGTTGCGCAAGGTCAGGCCGACGCCCGCAAGTTGCAGATGGGTTTCGGGAAAATCGGTGCGCAGCATCATCGCGCCCTGCCATTCCGCCATGGCGGCAGAGATCGCCTGCGCCTGCGGCGTGCCCGGGGCGGCCTGCGCATCCAGCAGGGCGCGGGCTGCGGCCACGCGCACGGCGCGCAGCGGATCGGACAGCAGCGGCAACAGCGCGCCAAGCCGCTGCTCCGGGGGCAGGGTGCCAAGCGTGCCGGCGGCGGCGGCGCGCACCAGCGGGTCAGGATCGGCCAGCAGCGGCACAAGGCGCGGGGCCTGATCCGCCCGCGCCGCCGCACCCAGCATGTCCAGCGCCGAGGCGCGCACCACGCCGGGGCCGTCCCATTCGGCGATCTCCAGCAGGGCGTCGGCCTGGCCTGCCGGATCGGTGGCGGCGGCGGAAAAGACCGGGGCGAAGTGCGGGCCGCGATGCGGGCTGTCGGGAAAGCGCGCCTCAAGCTCGGCGGCGGCCCAGGCGGCGTCCCTGTCGGTGTGACAGTCGGTGCAGGTATCGGGCGCGCCGCTTGCGGCCAGATCGGGGCGGGGAATGCGGAAGCTGTGGTCGCGCCGTGTGTCGATGCCCATGTAGGTGCGTTCGGTCATGTGGCAGGATACGCATTGCGCCCCTGCACTGTCCTCGGGGTGGAAGTGATGCTCGGGGCCGTCAAAGACCTTCAGCGGCAGGCTGGGAAAGCGCGGATTGCCGGCGGGCGAATGGCACTGGGCGCAGACCGCGTTGCCCTCGGCCCGCAGGGTGCCGCTGTGCGGCTCGTGGCAGTCAGAACAGCGCACGCCTTTGGCATGCATCTTCGATTGCAGGAACGACCCGCCCTCGAACACCTCGTCCAGGATCTGGCCATCGGGATGGTACAGGCCGGGGCGCAGCAGCGACAGGATGTAGCTGTCATGATAGGGCGTGCCGGGAACCGGGTTGCCATCCTGCAGCGCCTCGCGGCGGGAATGGCAGGTCATGCAGGTGTCAAGTTCGGTATCGGCACGGGTCAGATCGGCGGTCAGGCCAAAGCGACCAAGCCCCTGTGCCAGCGGCATGTCCGGGGCCTGTGCCCAGGCGACATGCGCGGCACCGGGGCCATGGCAGGCTTCGCAGCCCACGCCGGTTTCTGCAAGCTTCGGGCTGTAGGTTCTTGTCGTGGCATCATAATTCCGGGTATAGCCGGTCGAGTGGCATTCGGCGCAGCGCGCCTCCCAGCTTTTGTAGGGGCCGGTCCAGTGCAGCCCGTCGCCCGCCAGCGCCATCTGATCCGGGAAGACCGGGTACCAGCGCTGTGCCGCAACGTCCCAGGCGATGTCAAAGGTCTGGGTCCGGCCCGGTTCGGGCGAGATCAGGTACTGTTGCAGCGGATCAATGCCGGCGATGCCGGTCACCTTGAAGGCGCGGCGCTGGCCGCTGCCGTCTTCGGTTTCGATCATGAACGCCGCGCCGTCGCGAAAGAAGCGCGAGGTGACCCCGTGATGGGTGAAGGTGACATCGCTGAAGTCGCCCAGCACCGTGGACTCATCGGGCAGGGTCCAGGCCTTTGCATGGTCCGACGGCGCCCAGAGGGTGCTGGCCTGTTCATGGCAATCGCTGCAGGCCGCGCTTCCGGCATAGGCGGGCGCGTCCTGTGCCATGCCGGGGCCGGCCATGATCACAAGCACAGTGAAAACCCGGCCAAGACGGCGCAACACGGCACCGGTTTCCTGCCTGCCGTGCTGCCTGCCGACCGCTGTCATCGCACACCCTCTTTCCGGCCGGGCCGCAAGGACCGGCACCCCGCAAAGCTTAGCGGTGGAACGGGCGCGTTCCCAGCGCGAATTCTGCCGCCCGCCCCGCCCTTGCATTCCTGCCGATGCCCCTTGACCCCAAAGGCACAGACCGCTTCTGTCGCGCAGGGACGGGGCAGGGCTGCCCCGACGAACAGGGGGATTGCCGTGACCACGCCGCTTGACCGTCTGCGCGCGCTTCCGATCTGGCAAGGCGAAGTGCGGGCCGAGCCCCTGGGTGGTGGCATCACCAACATCAATTTCGTGGCCAGCGATGACCGGGGCCGCGTCGTGGTGCGCATTGGCGACGATATTCCGGTGCATCAGATCCTGCGGTTCAACGAGTTGGCGGCCAGCCGCGCCGCCCATGCCGCCGGGATTTCTCCTGCTGTCCGCTATCATGAACCCGGTGCGCTGGTGATCGACTTCCTTCACGCCAGAACCCTGTCGGCTGCCGATTTCGCCGAGGATGCGATGCTGGATCAGGCGCTGGCCCTGGTGGCGCGCGCGCATCGCGACATTCCCAGCTTTCTGCGCGGGCCGGTGCTGGCCTTCTGGGTGTTCCATGTGATCCGCGACTATGCCGGAACGCTGCGCGACCGGGGCAGCCGTCACGCGCCGCTGCTGCCCGACCTGCTGCGCGAGGCGGCGGCTCTGGAGGCGGCGGTGGGGCCGGTGGACATCGTCTTTGGCCATAACGATCTTCTGCCCGCCAATTTCCTGCATGACGGCACGCGGCTGTGGCTGATCGACTGGGACTATGCCGGGTTCAACTCTCCCCTGTTCGATCTGGGCGGGCTGGCCGCGAACAACGGCCTGTCCCCCCGGCAAGAGGCGCGGATGCTGGAAACCTATTTCGGCCGGCCGGCCGACGCCTTGTTGTGGCGGCGCTATCTGGCGATGAAGGCCGCAAGTGCCTTGCGCGAAACCCTGTGGTCGATGGTGTCCGAGATCAGCTCGGACCTGGATTTCGACTTTGCAACCTACACCCAGACCAACCTTGCCACCTACCGGGCGGCACGGGATGTCTTTACCCAAAGCTGAGGATACGATGGCAGAGCTTCCAACAACGGCAAGAGCGGTGGTCATCGGCGGCGGGATCGTGGGCTGTTCCACGGCCTATCACCTGGGCAAGCTCGGCTGGACCGACACGGTTCTGCTGGAACGCAAGAAGCTGACCTCGGGCACCACCTTTCATGCCGCCGGTCTTGTCGGGCAGTTGCGCACCTCGGCCAATATCACGCAGCTTCTGGGCTATTCGGTGGACCTGTACCGGCGGCTTGAACAGGAAACCGGCCTGCAAACCGGGTGGAAGATGAATGGCGGGCTGCGGCTGGCCTGCAATGCCGAACGCTGGACGGAAGTGAAGCGGCAGGCAACGACCGCGCATTCCTTTGGCCTGGAAATGCACCTGCTGACCCCGCAAGAGGCGCAGGACCTGTGGCCGCTGATGACCATCGACGATCTGGTGGGGGCGGCCTTTCTGCCGACCGACGGGCAGGCGAACCCGTCGGACATCACCCAGTCGCTGGCACGCGGCGCGCGCATGGCTGGGGTGAAGATATTCGAGGACACGCCGGTGACCCGGATCATCGTGGACAACGGGCGCATCCGGGGGGTCGAGACGCCGCAGGGCACCATTGAATGCGAAAAACTGGTGATCTGCGCCGGACAATGGACGCGCACCCTGGCCGCAACCGTGGGGGTGAATGTGCCGCTGGTTTCGGTGGAACATCAGTATATGGTGACCGAACGCATCCCAGGTGTCACACCAAACCTGCCGACGCTGCGCGACCCTGACCGGCTGACCTATTGGAAGGAAGAGGTGGGCGGGCTGGTTTGGGGCGGGTATGAACCGAACCCGGTGCCCTGGGCGGTCAAGGGCATTCCCGAGGGGTTCCACTTTGAACTGCTGACCTCGGACTTCGATCATTTTGAGCAGTTCATGCAGCTTGCCATTGGCCGGGTTCCCGCGCTGGAAGCCGCTGGCGTAAAGCAGCTGATCAACGGGCCGGAAAGCTTTACGCCCGACGGTAATTTCATCCTGGGCGAGGCACCCGAGCAGCGCAACCTGTTCATCGGGGCCGGGTTCAATGCCTTTGGCATCGCCTCGGGTGGCGGGGCGGGCATGGCGCTGGCCGAATGGGTGGCCAAAGGGGCGGCACCCTTCGACCTGTGGCCGGTGGATATCCGCCGCTTTGGCAAGGTACACCAATCGACCGACTGGGTGCGGGAACGCACGCTGGAAGCTTACGGCAAGCATTACACCATCGCCTGGCCGTCGGAAGAACACCGCTCGGCCCGGCCCACGCGCCGTTCGCCGCTTTATGCCCATCTGAAGGCGGCGGGGGCCTGTTTCGGCGAAAAGCTGGGCTGGGAACGGCCCAACTGGTTTGCCGATCTGGCGGCGGGCGAGGTGGCGGAAGACCGCTACAGCTATCAGCGCCCCGGCTGGTGGGGTGCGGTGCGGCGCGAACATCAAGCCGCGCGCGAGGCGGCGGTGCTGATTGATCAGACCTCTTTCGCGAAGTTCACCCTGAAAGGGCCGGATGCCGCCGCGGCGCTGAACCGGATCGCCGCCGGCAATATCGACCGCGCCCTGGGCAGCCTGACCTATACGCAGATGCTGAACGACAGGGGCGGCATCGAGGCCGATGTCACGGTGGCGCGGGTTGCCCGCGACGAGTTCTACATCGTCACCGGCACCGGTTTTGCCACGCATGATTTCGACTGGATTTCGCGCAATCTTCCCGCCAGTGCCCGCGCAGAACTGGTGGATGTAACGTCCGGCTCTGCCGTGCTGTCGCTGATGGGGCCGAAGGCGCGCGGGATTCTGGCGCGGGTCTGCCCGGATGATCTGACGAACGCGGGCTTCCCCTTTGGTACGGCGCGGCGGATCAGCGTGGCGGCCTGTCCGGTTCTGGCGCTGCGCGTGACTTATGTGGGCGAGTTGGGGTGGGAGCTGCACATGCCCACCGACGTCGCGGTGACGGTGTACGAGGCGCTGATGGCGGCGGGGGCAGGGCAGGGTCTGGTCAACGCGGGCTACCGCGCGATTGAAACGCTGCGGCTGGAAAAGGGCTATCGCGCCTGGGGGTCCGACATCGGGCCGGACCACACCCCGGTCGAGGCGGGGCTGGCCTGGGCCTGCAAGATGAAATCCGGCCTGCCGTTTCTGGGGCGCGAAGCATTGGCGGCGCAACTGGCGGGTGGCGTGAAGAAACGGCTTGCCGGGTTCACCGTGGATGATCCTGCCGTGATCCTGCTGGGCCGCGAGACGATCTATCGCGACGGGGTACGGGTGGGCTGGCTGTCCTCGGGCGGGTTCGGCCATACCCTGGGCAAGCCGATCGGCTATGGCTATGTGCGAAACGCAGGCGGCGTGACGGAAGACTGGATGAAGTCCGGCCGCTACACGCTTGAAGTTGCGTCAGAACGCGTGCCATGCCAGATTCATGCTGCGCCGCTGTACGACCCGTCAAATTTGCGCGTCAGGTGCTGATCCCCGCGCGGGCCAGCCAAAGGAGCTGACCGAAGGGCGGTCATTTCCCCTTGTCGGACGATGCAGGTTTCGGAAGGGTAAGGCACCGAAGGCGAGGTCCGCGGCGCACAACGGAGGCAGGACATGCTGATTGTAATTCACATCGTGATTCAGCTTGGCCTGCTTGTGCGGGTTCTGCTGCGTCCCAACCGCGATCCGGCATCGCGCATCGCCTGGGCCGTGGTGGTTCTGGCCCTGCCGGTGGCAGGCATTCTGTCCTATCTGCTGCTGGGCGAGACCAATGTCGGCAAGCGGCGGCGCCAGCGGTTGCAACAGGTTCTCGCCGGTTTGCCGGATGTGACAGCCGTTGCGGGAATGGAGGCGGCCCTGCGCCCGAAGATCCCGGATCACCGCCAGTGCCTGTTCGATGTGGGGCGGTCGATCAGCGGCTACGAACCGCTGGGCGGCAACCGGGGCACGCTGATGGACGACACCGACCGTGCCATTGACCGGATGGTCGAAGACATCGATGCGGCCACCCACCATGTGCATATCCTGTTCTACATCTGGCTGCCCGACAGGAACGGCACGAAGGTGGCCGAAGCGGTGATGCGCGCGGCCGCGCGCGGTGTGACCTGCCGTGTGATGGTCGATGACCTCGGTTCGCGCCGCCTGATCAGGTCCGACCTGTGGGCACGGATGGGGCAGGCGGGGGCAAAGCTTGGCCGGACCCTGCAGATCGGCAATCCGCTGCTTCGGGTGATCACGGGGCGGATCGATCTGCGCAATCACCGCAAGATCACCGTCATCGACAACCGCATCACCTATTGCGGCAGCCAGAACTGTGCCGACCCGGAGTTTCTGGTGAAGGCGAAATACGCACCCTGGGTTGATGTCATGATCCGCTTTACCGGGCCTGTTGTGCGCCAGAACCAGCACCTGTTTGCCACCGACTGGATGACCGAAAGCGCCGAGGACATCGGGCATCTGCTGACAGAGCCGCTGCCTGCGCCGGAACCCGGCTTTGCGGCCCAGGTCATTGCCAGCGGCCCCACGGCCTATCCGGCGGCGGCACCGGAAATGTTCACCAGCCTGATGTTCAACGCCCGGCGCGAGCTGATCGTCACCACGCCCTATTTTGTTCCCGTCGATTCCCTGCAGGCGGCGTTGCGAGCTGCGGCGAACCGGGGCGTTGACACCACCGTCATCTTCCCCGCGCACAACGATGCCTTTGCCGTCAAGGCCGCCAGCCAGAGTTACTATGAAGACCTGCTGCGCGCCGGGGTCAGGATTTTCGAATATCAGCCGGGATTGCTTCATGCCAAGACGGTGACGGTGGATGGTGAGGTCACCCTGATCGGATCGGCCAACATGGACAGGCGCAGCTTTGATCTGAACTACGAAAACAACATCCTGTTCTGCGATGCCGCAATGACGAAAGCGGTCCGCGACCGCCAGGTCAGCTATCTTGCCGACAGCCGGCAGATCACGCAGCAGCTGGTGATGAACTGGTCGTGGCGGACCCGGCTTTGGAACAATGCGCTGGCGGTGGTGGGGCCGGTGCTGTGACCTTGCACAGGGACCTTGGGGTTGCATCCTACAACATCCACAAGGGGGTCGGGGCGGACCGCCGCCGGGACCTGATGCGGACCGCTGCCGTGATTTCGGAAATCGGGGCGGATATCCTGGCGCTGCAGGAGGCTGACACGCGCTTCGGCAGCCGCCGGGGCTTGCTTGATCTTGACCATCTGCGGGCCGATCAGGGTCTGGTTCCGGTTCCCGTCGATGGTGCCGGGGCCGCCCATGGCTGGCATGGCAACCTGATCCTGGTGCGCGATGCACTGGTCCAGACCGTCCACAAGCTTGTCCTGCCGGGGCTGGAGCCGCGCGGGGCGCTGATGGCGGACCTGGTTGTGCAGGGACGGCCCTTGCGTGTCATTGCGGCGCATCTGGGGCTTTTGCCGGCATCGCGCGCGGCCCAGACACAGGCCCTGCTGGACCGGCTTGATGCGCTGGACCGCCGCCCGACCCTGTTGATGGGCGACCTGAACGAATGGCGCCACTCCGGCCCCTCGCTGGCCCGGTTCGGGCGCTTCTTCACGCAGGCACCGCCGGTCCGCAGTTTTCCCGCCCGCTATCCGGTCCTGCCCCTTGACCGGATGATGGCCGGGGCAGAGGCCGAACTGCATGATCTGAGCGCGCATGACACGCCGCTGGCCCGCCGGGCGTCGGACCATCTGCCGATCAAGGCGCGCCTGCGCGTCTGAGCGGGCGGTGAAAATCCGCCCCCTTACGGCCTGCAATGGCGCGCAAAGTGAATTCCCGGGCAACGGGGGCGTGTAGGCTGTTCATGCATGCCGCCGTCGGCGGCGCAGTTGTGGAGTTTGCGATGAAACCCATCCTTGGACTGGTCCTGGTGCTTGCTGCACAGACCGCCTCTGCGCAAGAGGCCGACTGGCGCTACAAGGCGACGATCTACGGCTGGTTTCCGGGTCTGTCCGGCACGGTCGATACCGGCTTTGGCACGGTTGAACCCGATGTCAGTGCCAGCGATGCGCTGGAAAGCCTCGACATGGCGTTCATGGGGACCTTTGCCGCGCAAAACGGGCGCCTGGGGCTGGTCGCCGACCTGCTTTACACAGACATTTCGGCCACGCAGCAGACGCCCTTCGCCCTTTTCGGGGATGCGACCGTCAATCAGTCGATGACCGCGCTGAGCGGATATGTCCTGTACCGCCTGTCCCAGGATCCGGCCTTTGTGTTTGACGCCGGGGTGGGGTTTCGCAGCTTCAGTCTGGACATCGACGTCAACCTGAGCGCGGGCGTCGCAAAGGCGGCAAGCGAAAACATCAGCCGGTCCTGGACCGATCCCCTGATCGCGGCCAGACTGAATGTCCCGATCAATGAAAACTGGTTTGTCGAAGGCTTTGCCGACTATGGCGGGAGCGGTTCAGAGAACGAGACCTGGCAGATCTACGGCGGGGTCGGCTATCGCATCAGCGAAGCCTGGTCGACCCAGTTCGGCTACCGGACGATGAATGTCGGCAGGAAGGTGGATGCGCGCGACGTGTCCGTTGATCTGAGCGGGGCGCTGATCGCCTTCACCTACAGCTTCTGACACCTGGCAGACGGAGATATCATGCGGTTTGGTTCAACCCCGGCCTTGGCCGGAATATGCAAGGTGTCGGCTGCGGCGATGTTGCTGAGCGTGGTTTGCAGCGGGGCACTGCGTGCGGACGAAGCTTTCGCGCGCAGCCGGATTGACGAGATGTCGCGCTATCTGGCGGCGCAAGGCACGCTGTCCTTCAATTTCGACAGCAGCCTTGATGTGGTGACCGCCGATGACCGGAAGCTGACAATCGCCAGTTCCGGTGGCCTTGCCCTGCAGCGTCCCGACAAGCTGCGCGTCATCCGTCAGGGCGGGTTCGCATCGGTCGAGGCTGCTTTCAACGGCAAGGTGCTGAGCGTGCTGAACCGTGATGCGCAGGCCTTTGCGCAGGCGGACTATGCGGGCACGATCGACACGCCGCGTCATCGTCCGGCCTGATGGCGCCGTGCTGCTGCAGGACAATGCGGGACCGCCGTCATCATCGTTTGCGAACATGAAGCGGATGGCGTGGCGCGTCACAAGAAAGCGGCCCTGCCTGACCTGCAGCCATACCAATCCTGCGTGGGGCCAACCCCGGGCGGCGTCGCTGACCGGTGCCGAAGCGGTGCGATGCCCCGTCAGGCCGCTTCGACCGCGATGCGGTGCCGGGTGGTGAAAACCTCTGCCGCGCAGAAGGATCGCGCGGTGGGGTGGGTTGCGGTCTGAAGCGGGTTCGGTCCTGCGCTGATCCCGCTGCCCAGATCGAAGGAGGCGCAGACCGGCTCCTGCCCCACGGCCTGATGCCGCCCGTTCCGCGGAAAGGCCGCGCGGCCCCGGTTGGCGACCCAAAGGATCAGGTCGGGGAAATGGCCGACATCCCGGGTCAGATGGGCGCGAAAGCCTTCCCCCGGCCCGGTCAGCGTCGCGCGCCCCCGGCATCGGTCAGTTGCACCAGCTCTTCCGTGGCATAGGGCTGGGGCAGGCGGCTCAGGTCCGCCGTGCCCCCGTCGTCAGGGGCACGGCAGCAAGGCCGGCAAAGCGGGCCGCCGGGGCCAGCTGCGGCACCGCCGTTCCATCGCGCCGGGAAAGGTCATGCCGCTGTCAAGGGATGCCTCACGCGCGGCCGGAAACCCCGCGCCGGGGCGGTGGTACGCGGGGCCGATCCGGCGCTGGCCAGGGCCGCGCGCCACTGGTTCCGGCCGGAATCGGGCAGAAGTTACCTGTCACATGAACCCCGGCCTGTCCAATGGCAATTCCGGAGTACCCTGCATCGCGGCTGTCGGGGCGCATCTTTGCCATGCCTTCCGCCGATGCCCCGCCGGTGCCCGGCCAGGGATTGCAGATGGTCCGCAGGATGGTCAGGCTGCGGTCGGAATGCACCCCGCGCGGCACCGGCATGCCGGGGCCGGGCATCATCAAGAACCGTGGTCATGCGCCACCCAGGGCCGCAAGCCCCGGCCCGTCCAGCACCAACGTGTCATAGTCGCCCCGGCCGACAAAGCCGCATCGGTCGTAAAAGACGCGGGCGCGGGCGTTGGACCGGTCGACCATCAGCGCAAGATAGGCGGCGTCCCAGGCCCGGGCCGCTTCCATCGCCTGTGCCAGAAGCTTGCGGCCAAGGCCCTGTCCGCGCGCCGGGGCGGTAACATACAGGTCCTGCACGAAAACACCGGGGCAGCCGCGCAGGGTGGAATATTCGGGAAAGAACAGCACAAGTCCGGTCACTGTGCCCGCCTCTTCGGCCAGCACCGCCTGAAACAGCGAGTGTGCGCCAAAGCCGTAGCGGCGCAGCGCCGCGGCCGAGCCGCGCATCTGCGCCCCATCCTGCCGGGCAAGGTCGCACAGCAGGGCCTGGATCGCTTCGGCATCCCCCGGCGTCGCCCTGCGGAAACTCGGGCTGGTCAAAACGCCACCCGATCACGGCCCTTCAGGCCCAGGATCGCGCGCGCCTCGTCGGGTGTCGCCACCTCGCGCCCCAGACCTTCGACGATGCCGCGAATCAGCCGGACCTGGTCGGCGTTCGATCTGGCCAGAACGCCCCTGGACAGGTACAGGTTGTCTTCCAGCCCCACACGCACATGCCCGCCCATGGCGGCGGCGATGGTGGCCATGGGCACCTGCGCGCGCCCGGCGGCCAGAACCGAAAACCGGTAATCCGCCCCGAACAGCCGGTCGGCGGTGCGCTTGAGGTGGGTCAGCGTCTCCGGCTCGGACGCCATGCCGCCCAGCACGCCGAAGACGAACTGGATGAAATAGGGCGGCCTGACCGCGCCCCGATCCACGAAATGCTTCAGCATCGTCAGGTGCGACAGATCATAGCATTCAAACTCGAACCGCGCGCCGCGCCGTTCGCCCATTTCCTGCAGGATGGTGGCAATGTCGCGCGGCGTGTTCTTGAACACAAGGTCATCGGTGTTTTCCAGAAACGGCTTTTCCCAGGCATGTTTCCAGTCCCTGATCCGGGCCGCCATCGGATACAGGGCGAAATTCATCGATCCCATGTTCAGGCTGCACATTTCCGGCGCATGGGCCTTGGGTGCCGCCAGACGCTGGTCCAGCGTCATGATGGCCGATCCGCCGGTGGTCATGTTCACCACGGCATCGGTGGCGGCAGCGATGCGGGGCAGGAACCCCGCCCAATGGGCCGGGTCGGAGGACGGATGGCCTGTGTCCGGATTGCGGGCATGCAGGTGCAGGATCGCCGCCCCGGCACGGGCCGCGCCAAGGGCCTGATCCGCAATCTCTTCCGCCGTCACGGGCAGATGGGGTGACATCGACGGGGTGTGGATTGACCCGGTGATGGCGCAGGAAATGATGATCTTGCTCATGCGGCCCCGCCCAGGTTGCACTCGGCGGCAAAGGCCACCAGCGCGTCCGTCAGCTTTTCCATGATCTCGCCCACCTGCGCGGGCGTGGTGATCATCGGCGGGGCCACCAGCAGGTGATCGCCGCTGTAGCCGCCGCGCGAGCGGCGCGGATACAGGATCAGCCCGCGCCGGTAGGCCTGTTCGGTCAGCCGGTCAAAGGCGCGCAAGGCCGGGGGCAGCGGCTGTTTCGTGTCGCGGTCGGCGACCAGTTCAAAGGCCAGCAGCAGACCCATTCCGCGCACATCGCCGATGAAGGGAAAGCGGTCCATCAGGCCCGCAAGCCCGGCCTTCAGCAGCGCGCCGGTTGCGGCCGCGTTCGCCATCAGGTTCTGGCGTTCGATTTCCGCGATCACGGCAAGGCCGGTGGCACAGGCCAGCGGATTTCCCGCATAGGTGAAGCCGTGCAGGAAGCCGCCCCCGGCCAGGACCGCGTCCACAATATGCCCCTGCGCCACCATCGCCCCCAGCGGCACATAGCCCGCGCCGAAGCCTTTCGAGACGGCAAGGATATCGGGCGCAGCGGACCAGTGCTGGCCGCCAAAGAACCTGCCCGTCCGCCCGCCGCCCGACATCACCTCGTCATGGATCAAGAGGACGCCGTGGCGGGTGCAGACCTTGCGCACCGCCTCCATATAGCCTGCGGGCGGCACCAGGGCACCGGTCGATGCCCCGCCGACCGGTTCAAGGATGAAGGCAAGAACGCTGTCGGGGCCTTCTTCCTGAATCTTCGCCTCAAGCTGTGCGGCATAATGGGTGCCCGTCGCAGGGTCTGCCGCATCCAGCCCGTCCAGCCAGGCGCGCGGCGCAGGGACCTTGGGCATCGGCTGCATCATCGGAAGGAAGGGGTCGGTCAATGGCGCGTAGCCGGTCAGGGCCAGCGCCCCAAGGGTGCAGCCATGATAGGACGGGCTGCGCGAAATCACCTTCCAGCGCGTGCCCTGCCCGATGGCGATGGCATATTGCCGGGCCAGCTTGATCGCCGATTCCACGGCTTCGGACCCGCCCGAGACAAAGAACACCCGGTCCATGCCCGGCCAGGCCAGGGCGGCGGTCGTGGCCGCCAGGGCTTCCGAGGCTTCGGTGACGAAATGCAGCCGGTAGCCGAAGGTCGAGCGGTCCATCTGCGCGCGCATGGCGGCCAGCACGGCGGAGTTGGAATGGCCGATGTTGCAGACCATGGCACCCGAAGAGCCGTCGATGAACCGGTTGCCGCCGGTGTCCCACATGTAGATGCCCTCGGCGCGGTCAAGCACGGGGCGGGGATGGTCGGTCTGGTAGAACAGACAAGACCGGGCATTGCGCAGGGTATCGTCGGGCATCGTCGGCTCCATCGTCGGACCAGGACGGCGCGCCGCGTCCGGCTGCGGCACGCACGGAAGGCGCTGACCCGGTCAAGGGGCGGCAGCGGTGACGGGTCAGGCGGACCATCGGGGCGGCAGCGGGTGCCGTGCCGCCCCGCGACCGGTTCAGTTCGCCGCAAGCCAGGCGTTGAAGCGTTCGTTCAGTTCGGTGTCACGATCCACCCAGAAGCCGTAGTCCGAGGCCAGGGCATTGGTCATGTTCTGGGGCGAGGTCGGCAGGTTGGGCCCCATTTCTGTCTTGCCGTCCTGATAAAGCCCCACCAGGGGTGCCGAGGATTTGCGCGGCGGGCCGTAGCTGATCCATTCGGCGGCATGGGCCAGCGGTTCGGTCCCGGTGGCGAACCGGATGAACTCCATCGCCGCATCCCTGTTCGGGGCACCCTTGGGGATGACGAACCCTTCCAGCTCGTAGACCTGGCCATCCCAGACGATCCTGAAGGGTTTGCCTTCGGCCACAGCGGCGTTGAAGATGCGCCCGTTCCAAGCCACGGTCATGGCCACTTCGCCGTCCGCCAGCAGCTGCGGCGGCTGGGCACCCGCTTCCCACCACACGGTTTCGGCCTTGATCGTGTCCAGCTTGGCAAAGGCCCTGTCCAGACCCTCGGGCGTGGACAGCACCGCATAGACATCGGCGGGGGCCACACCATCGGCCAGCAGGGCCATTTCCAGCGTGCCCTTGGCACCCTTGCGGATGCCGCGCTTGCCGGGGAACTTTTCCAGATCAAAGAAATCGGCGACCGTGGTCGGCGGGTTTCCGGGGTACCTGGTGGTGTCATAGGCATAGACGGTGGAATAGACATCCGTGCTGACCAGGCAGTCGGTCAAGGCACCGGGCAGGAAATCGTCGATGGCGGCGGTTCCGTCGGGGGCCGGGGGAAGGGTTGCGGCGTCGATCGGTTCCAAAAGGCCCTCATCGCACAGGCGCAGCGCATCGGCATAATCGACCGAGGCAACATCGACCGTGACATTGCCCGCCTCGACCATCGCCTTGATCGGGGTCGCCGGGTTGTCGGCGTCGGCAGAGATGACGTTGATGCCCGTCCTGGCGGTGAAGGGCTTGTGATAGGCTTCGATCTGGCTTTGGGTATAGGCACCGCCCCAGCCAAGAACCGTGATGTCGGCGGCCGAGGCCGCGAAGCCCAGGGTTGTCATGGCGGTGGACAGGACGAGAAGTTTCTTCATGCTGATATGTCCCTTTGGGTTGAACGCTTGACCGGCACCGGGGCCGCGCCCGGGTTGCCCTTGCCCCTGTCAGCGGGCGTGACACCAGTGTTAGTGCGGGAATCGCTGCGGGTCCATCCTGACTGACGCAGCCCGCCACGCGGCAGCGGCGGCGGACCCGCCGCCGCAGACAGGGGATGCGCCGGTGCCCCGGCTGTTGCGCCACGCCCTGCACGGGTCTGCCCCCCGCGCAAGCTTCGGGGATGCCCCCGGCCCGTGGGGCGGGGCGGGCGTGGCCTGACAGGGTGCTGCAAATGCATCCCCGCCGCGTGCCGGACGGGAAGATCATCCTGATCCGCCTGAAATGGGCGTCCGCCCCGGGCGGATCCCGAACCGCAGCGCGTCTCCCTGCCCGGTCGGGGGCCACGGTTCCACAAGGACCGGTCATGCACGCGCAACGAAGGCCAGCGCCCGCAGGGGGGGCGGGCACGTGGCCGGGGGCTTTGCCACCCCCTGCTGGCAAGGGGCAGCGCGACGCTGTGGCCGGGGCGATGGCCCCTGCCAGAAAGACCGGGCATCCCGGATTGCACAGGAACGCCCCTCCGGGCGGGGACAGGAAACGCGACCCGCGTTTCCCCGCCCGTGCGGGACGGTGCCCTGTAGACCGGTCGGTCCAGGCACCCCGAAAGGCCAGCGCCCGACCCGGCGGGGGCGAAGCGCCCGCCGGGGGCGGGTCGGGCGCTGGCCGGGGGCTTTGCCACCCCCTGCTGGCAAGGGGCAGCGCGACGCTGTGGCCGGGGCGATGGCCCCTGCCAGAAAGACCGGGCATCCCGGATTGCACAGGAACGCCCCTCCGGGCGGGGACAGGAAACGCGACCCGCGTTTCCCCGCCCGCGCGCGACGCTGCCCTGTAGACCGGCAGGTCCAGGCACCACGAAAGGCCAGCGCCCGATCCGGCGGGCGAGAAGCGCCCGCCGGGGGCGGGTCGGGCGCTGGCCGGGGGCTTTGGCCCCCGGCTGGTCAGGGATCAGCGTGGCGCTGTGGCAGGGGCGATGGCCCCTGCCATTGCAGCGATGCAGTCCCGCCTCCACTCCGGGCGGATCAGGAAACGCGACCCGCGTTTCCCCGCCCGCGCGGGACGGTGCCCTGCAGACCGGCAGGTCGAGGCACCCCGACAGGCCAGCGCCCGACCCGGCGGGGGCGAAGCGCCCGCCATGGGCGGGTCGGGCGCTGGCCGGGGGCTTTGGCCCCCGGCTGGCCAAGGGACAGCGTGGCGCTGTGGCAGGGGCGATGGCCCCTGCCATTGCAGCGGTGAAAGCGCTCTCGTCCCTCCGGGCGGGAACAGGAAACGCGACCCGCGTTTCCCCCGCCCGCGCGCGACGGTGCCCTGCAGACCGGCAGGTCCGGGAACAACAGAAGGCCAGCGTCCGCCGGGGGCGGGTCGGATACTGGCTGGGGGGCCCTGGCTCGCGGCAGGCCTGTGGCACGCGCAGCGCAGGGCCGGGGCGATGGCCTCGGCCAGACCGCGTGAGGCGCGGTCCGAAGTGGGTCCTGCCATCCGGCCGGCAGCCCATGCGGCCGGCACGTTCTCAGCAGCCTGCCAAAGCCGCCCCGGCGCGCCGCCCTGCCGGGGTCAGCAGGGCCGCGGCTGTGGCAAAGCGGTGGACGGGAACGGCCCCCGGCGTGACCGGCAGGGGCCGCAAGGCCCGTCCGGCGTTCCCGCCGCCAGGCGCTGAACCGCCCGTCCTGCCCGTGCCGGGCATTTCGCAGCATCGCCAGCCCGGCTTTCTTGCGCGGACCTTGCGACAGGTGGCGGTCTGCCCCGGGCCGCAGGGTTCGGGCAAGGCGGGGCAGGGAAGCCGGATGTGACGTTCCGGCGGCCGCCCCGGCTTGCCGCTGCGCGGCAGAGGGCGTATCAGACCCCTGTCCACACGGGTGCATGACATGTCAGACGAGGCTTCCGCGCAAGCAAGTCGGGACAGCAGCGGGCATGGCGGTCCGGGCAATCTTCCCCTTCTTGTGCTTGGCTCTATCGGGGTCGTCTATGGTGACATCGGCACAAGCCCGCTTTACGCCATGCGCGAATCCCTGCGGGCGGCCGGCGAAGACGGGCTGTTGCGCGAAGATGTGGTGGGGATCGTCTCGCTGCTGCTCTGGACCCTGATTCTGATCGTCAGCGTGAAATATGTCCTGCTGGTCATGCGGGCCGACAACCAGGGCGAAGGGGGCACGCTGTCGCTGGTTGCGCTGATCCAGCAGGCGCTGCACCGGCGGCCGGCCTGGCTGCTGGGGCTGGGCATGGCCGGCATATCGCTGTTTTTCGGCGATGCCGTGATTACCCCGGCAATGTCGGTTCTGTCCGCCGTGGAAGGCATGGTGCTGGTGGTACCGTCCTTCGGGCCCTTCGTGGTGCCGGCGACGCTGGTCATCATCATCGTCCTGTTTCTTGTGCAAAGACATGGCACTGCGGCGGTGTCGATCCTGTTCGGTCCCATCATGGTTATCTGGTTCGTGACCATGGCGGGCCTTGGCCTGCGGCATATCGGCGATGACTGGTCCATCCTGTCCGCGCTGAACCCGCTGCATGCCGCCGGCTTTCTGGTCGCAAACGGCTATGCCTCGTTCATTGTCATGGGGTCGGTCTTTCTTGCCGTGACCGGCGGCGAGGCGCTTTACGCCGATATGGGGCATTTCGGCAGGCTGCCGATCCGGCTTGCCTGGGGCTTTCTTGTCTTTCCCGCCCTGACGCTGAGCTACCTTGGCCAGGGCGCGCTGGTGCTGTCGCATCCCGAAAAGGCATCAAACCCGTTCTTCCTGATGGCACCCGATTGGGCATTGCTGCCGCTGGTGATCCTTGCCACCTGTGCCACCGTCATTGCCAGCCAGGCGGTGATCTCGGGCGCCTTCTCGATGATGAAGCAGGCCGTCCGCATGGGTCTGTTGCCCCGGCTGGAGATTTTGCACACCTCGGAAAGCCAGGTCGGCCAGATTTACCTGCCCAAGGTCAATGGCATCCTGGCCATTGGCGTCATGGGTCTGGTTCTGGCCTTCGGCTCGTCGGCGGACCTTGCGTCGGCCTATGGCATCGCGGTCACCGGCGACATGGTGATCACCTCGATCCTGGCGGCCGTGCTTCTGGTGAAGGGCTGGAAATGGTCACGGCTGCTGACAGGCCTGGTGATCGGCCCGCTTCTTCTGGTCGAACTGGTCTTCCTTGCGGCGAACGCGACAAAGCTGCTGGATGGCGGATACATCCCCGTGCTGATGGCCTCTGCCATGTGTCTGCTGATGTGGACCTGGCTGCGCGGGTCGGCCCATGTCCAGCGGCAATCGCGCCGCACTTCGGTGACCATCGAGTCCCTGACGCAGATGCTCGGCAAATCAAAGCATCTGGTGGATGTCTCGGGCACGGCCATCTTTCTGACCGCAGACCCCGAGGTGGCCCCGGCGGCACTGATGCACAACATCAAGCACAATCAGGTGCTGCATGCGCAGAACCTGATCGTGGGCGTCACGGTGGCAACCGTGCCCTATGTCCCCGAGGCGGAGCGGCTGGTGATCACCCCGGTCAACGACCGTTTCACCCGGATCGATCTGGTGTTCGGCTATATGGAAGAAACCAACATTCCCAAGGCCCTCGCGCTGGGCCGCCGACGCGGCATCAAGTTTGACATCATGTCGACGTCCTTTTTCCTGAACCGCCGGTCCTTCAAATCCGACCCCAGGCGGGGTCTGCCGGCCTGGCAGGAAAAGCTGTTCATCGCCCTGACCCGAAACGCCGCCGATGCCACCAGCTTCTACCGCTTGCCGTCAAACCGCGTGATCGAACTGGGCCAGCAGCTGGTGATCTGACCGTCTGCCCCCGTCCCGTCCCGTCCCCGCAGTCGAAGGGCGCTGCCGCTTTGCGAGGCCGGTAAACATGGCACTGGAAAACCATTGCCTTCCTGTGTGACGATGATGACTCGGGGCCGGTTACGGCACAGGGACCGGGCCGGGCGGCATCGTGCCGGACAGGCAGCGCCGTGTTCCTGTTGCCGCAGTTGCGGCCCGGGTCTTTCCGGCCAAAGGGGCGCGGCGATCCGACACGTCCCGCACGGCTTCCGGCCGGTTTGCAGAATGTCCGAGCAAGGACCGCGTCCCAATTCTTCTGTTTTCCCGGCAAATCGTGTCACGGCGCTGATCGTGCTTCTGGCTGCTGCGTCCGGGCGAGCGCCCTGCCTCGGCGTGGTCCCGCATGGCCACTGGCGCAACAACACGGTCATCGCGGGTCTGCGCTGCAGCCGGATTGATGCACCGATGCCGATCAAGGGCGCGATCGACGGGGATGCGTTCTGCGCCTAGTCGAACAGATGCTCGCACCAACACTCAGCCCCGGCGATCTGGTGATTTGCGACAACCTCAGCGTCCACAAGAATGCAAAGGCCCGCGCTGCCATCGAAGCACGCGGCGCGCAACCGCGCTTGCTGCCCGTCTGTTCACCAGACCTCAATCCCATTGAAATCAATCGGGCATTCAAGCGGACCGGTGGCGTTCATGCCCTCATATTCGCCAAGCTGAAGGCCCTCGTCAGAACCGCCGCCGCCCGATGCGCCGATACCCTGTGCAGCGCCATCGCATCCGCACTGGACGCCTTTAAACCCCCGCGATTGCGCGCGATATCTCCGCCATGCAGGCTATGCATCAACTTGATCGGGAACGATATCAGGGCGGCCCCAAACTGCGGGACGCCCTGAAATCTGCCGGACGATGGACCGTCCGGATCGTCAAACGCTCCGACATCGCAAATGGCTCCGGGGTCCTGCCCCGCAGATGGGTCGCCGGGCCTGGCCTTGCCTCGCTGGGGCGGGGTCGCCGCTTGTCAAAGGACCGGGAAAGATCAATCACAAGCGCCGGGGCGTGGTTCCCCGTGGCCCACACCCGACGTGTCACCCGCCCTCACGCAAGGATATCAAAACGCCCGGATGGTATTGAATCAGACTCTCAGGACGGCGGCTGGCCGGACACATGCCTGGCTGCGGCAAGCGATGCCCTGTCTGCCGCCTCTGCAAGGCCGGCCCCCTGCAGCAGGGCTGCGGCAAGCGTGCCGATGAACGCGTCTCCGGCCCCGTGGCTGCTGACGACCGGCACCGGCCTGGCCGGACTGCGAAAGGCCGTGCCATCCGGCCCGATACCGGCAAGTCCAAGCGCACCGGCGGTCACGATGACGCCGGCAAAGCGGTCTGCCAGCCGCCGTGCCGCAGCTTCGGCACTGGGCAGGCTGTCCACCACCGGGGTGCCCATCATTTCGGCTTCGACGGCGTTCACCACCAGAACATCGATCAGCGGGACCAGACCGGCGGGCAGGGCGCGCGCCGGTGCCGCGTTCAGCACCGTTCTGATGCCGCGCCGCCTTGCTTCGCGGCAGGCGGCCAGATTGACGGCTTCGGGAATTTCGTTCTGCAGCACCACAAGCCCGACATCGGCCCACAGCGCATCCTGCGCCAGCACGGCGGGATCAATGCGCTGGTTCGCGCCCGAAACGATGGTGGCCGCATAGTCGCCCCCGGGGTCTACGATGGCCACGCTCATGCCCGATCCGGCATCGGGGATGGTGGCGACCCGGCGGTCGTCCACGCCCGCCGCACGCAGTGCGCCGCGCAGAAAGCTGCCGAAATCATCGCGCCCCACGGCCCCCACCATGCGGCTGGGCGCACCGGCGCGGGCGGCTGCGACCGCCTGATTGCCGCCCTTGCCCCCGAACTTCGGAAACCAGGCCGTGCCGACGGCGGTTTCATCCCTGCGCGGCAGATGGGGTGCGGCCACCATGATGTCATAGTGCAGGCTGCCAACGGTCAGAACGGTTGTGCGGGTCATCAGGGCCTCGGTCTTCTGTTCGGGGGCGCGCGGTCCGGCTGCGGCGCTGCGCCGTGGCCCGCCGGCGGCTGCGGGCGCAAGCCTTGGGCGGTTCAGGCGGCGGAAAGGCCCCAGATGCGCTGCGCATTTCCCGACGCAAAGGCCAGACGTTCATCCGGCGATGCGCCCGCCGTCAAGGCATGGGTCGCCGCCACCCAGCGCTCCAGCGAGGCGTGCAGGGTGCAGACCGGGCTGTCGGACCCCCAGACGACGCGGTTCCAGCCGAAGGCACCGATCACGTGTTCGACATAAGGACGCAGGCTGTCCACGCTCCAGTCCGCTGTGCCATAGGCGGTGATCCCCGAAATCTTGGCATTCACATGCGGACGCCGGGCCAGATCGGTGATCATCGCCGCCCAGCCGGCAAAGTCACCCCCGGTGATCGCCGGCACACCGCAGTGATCCAGCACAAAGATGGTGCCGGGGCAGGCATCCACCAAAGCCAGCGTCAAGGGAAGCTGGCGTTGCAGCATGCAGATGTCAAAAGGCAGGCCCGCCGGGCCAAGCCGCGCCACGTTTTCGCGGAACAGCGGCAGTTGTGAGATGCCGTCATCCACCACATGCAGAACCCGGCGGATGCCGCGCACCGTGCGGCGGTCCAGCCGGTCCAGCCAGGCGGCAAAGCCCGGTGATTCGGGGCGGGCGGCGGAAATGGCCCCGCGCAGCAGGCTGCCGGGCTGTGCCATCTGCGCGGCCACCCAGGCTGTCTCGGCGTCGATATCAGCTTCTGCGACGTCCACCTCCATGTGCAGGGCACCGGTGATGCCCAGCCGTGCGGCCCGGTCTGCATAGTCGGCCAGCGTCCAGTCGCGGTCCAGCGCGGGCACCCCGGCAAGCCAGGGGTAGGACAGGCGCTGGCGGTCGATCAGATGCAGATGGGTATCAAACAGCATGGTGTCCTCCGCAGGTCGGGTCGCGGCCGGTCCAGTCGCCGCCCCGGTTCGACCTTACCCTGCGTGACAGGATGCCTGCCAGTCCCTTCTGCGGGGCGGGCGGGTGCGGCGGCTAATGCTTTGCGCCGACAAAGCGCGCCAGCTTGCCCAGCGTCTGTTGCCCCAGGTCTTCGGCACCAAAGCCACGGGCAGCCTGGAATTCGGCCACAGAGCTGAAGATCATGCCCAGCGTCACCGTTGTTGCCCCGTCCGCCTCGTCGAACGAGGCCCAGGCATCGGCATGCCTGGGGCCGTTTTCACCCTGGAGCAGGGCATAGGCGATGCGGTCTTCTGCCCGCACCTCGCCATAGAGGTGGTGGTTGGGAAAGACGGTGCCGTCCGGCGCGATCATGTCGAACACCCAGTCGCCGCCCGAGCGCAGGTCAATGCGGTTTGTGCGGCAGGAAAACCCCTCGGGGCCCCACCATTTCGGCAGGGTTTCGGCATTGACCCAGGCCCCCCAGACCAGGGTGCGGGGTGCCCGGATCACGCGCTGCAGGATCATGGTCCGTTCGGCCACGGCTGCCAGATTGTCCAGCCCGGCGCCAAAGCCCTGCCGGTAGCCTGCCGCCATGTCTTCGGCCAGCGACGACAGCTGCACCGTGACGGTCAGATCGCTGCCGTCGCCCAGGGGAGTGATTTCAGCCGTCACCAGCGCCGCCGACCGGGTGACGCCGTCAGACGAGACCACCTCAAAGGTCACGCTGCGCTGTCCGGGCTGCATCACCAGCCAGCCGGCGTCGCAGCGGATGTCGGGCTGTCCGTCCACCCGGCAGATGGATTTTTCGCGCCCGCCAACCCTGGGATCGGCTTCCAGATAATCCACCGTGACCGTGGGCGAAGGGGCCGACCAGACGGCACGGGCGGCGGGGGCCGTCCAGACCTGCCACAGGGTTGCGGCAGGGGCCGCCACCTGGCGCGTGAACGTCAGGGTTTCAAACCGGGCGCTCATGGGGCCAGGGTCCTGGCATAGGTTTCCAGCTGGGTCGCCACCGTGCCCCAGCCATCGAAAAAGCCCATGTCGCGATGTGCCTTGCAGGTCCCGGCAGAGCGGTGGCGGGCAATGGCCGTATAGGTGGTGCCCCCGCCGGGCGCATCGGCAAGAAGCAGGATCGCGGTCATGAAAGGTTCCGGCACCGGTTTCCAGCCTTCGGTGTAGGTATCTGTGAACACAAGCCTTTCACCGGGAACCACCTCCAGGTAGATGCCCTTGTTGTCGATCACGGTGCCATCGACATCGAAGGTGGTGTTGAAGCGCCCGCCGACCCGCAGGTCGATGTCCACCGAGGTGACCCTGTTCGGGGCCGGAATGAAGAAATGCGGGAGATGCCGGGGCTGGGTCCAGCAATCCCAGATCAGCTGCCTTGGCGCGGAAAGCCTTCGGGTGAAGCTGAGATCGGTGTTCGGATCAAGGTCTGGCATCATCGGGCATTCTCCTGCATCAGGGTCATCACAGGGGCGTCCGGCCGGGCCCGGAATGGCAAGAAGAACCGGGGAAAGGCCGCGATCATGCTTCACCTCTGGCCTCAGTATCCGCCCTGTTGCGCCCTGCGGCAAGGAAAGACTGCGCTCGCGGCCCCCCAGGGGCAGGGAAACGGCCGGTGACCGGCACAGGGACCCGGTTGCGCCGGGACCGCAGCGGGCCAAAGACGGCGGGCTTGACCGGCGGTCCGGGGCAGGGGGTGCCATGCCAAAGCACGCGCGCGCCGCGCCAGCCTGCCCGCCTTGCACCGCAGGCTGCGCCGCTGCCCCTGGCAGGGGCCACGCCACGCCGCACCTGCGGCGCGCCGGGTTTCGGTCTGCGGGCTTTCCTGATACAGGTCATCATCGCACCCGCCGCCGCGTGACACAGCCGCACCGGGCAACAAAGGATCGCAGCATGGATACGGCTTCCGTCCTGCAGGGGACAACGCCCCTTGTGTTCTTCACCGGCAAGGGCGGTGTTGGCAAGACCTCGCTCAGTTGCGCGGTCGCCCTGGCTTTGGCAGGGCAGGGGAAACGGGTGCTTCTGGTCAGTACCGATCCTGCCTCGAACCTGGATGAGATGCTGGGCGCGCCTTTGTCCGACCGGCCCGCCGCCATTCCGGGTGCGCCCGGCCTGTTTGCGATGAATATCGACCCCGACAAGGCGGCAGAGGACTATCGGGCAAGGGTTCTGGCCCAGCTTGGCCCGGATATCGACGACGTCGGGAAGGCGACCGTCCGCGAACAGCTGTCCGGTGCCTGCACCACCGAAATCGCCGCTTTCGACACCTTCGTGGGACTGCTGGCGGGGGATGCGGCGGCCTTTGATCACATCCTTTTTGACACGGCACCCACCGGCCATACCCTGCGGCTGCTCAGTCTGCCCCGGGCCTGGACGGGGTTCCTGCAGGGCAATGACCGGGGCGCATCCTGCCTTGGCCCCCATTCGGGCCTGAAGACGCAGGAGGCGCGGTTCCGGGCCGCCCTGAAGACCCTGGCCGACCCGGACCGCACGTCGGTCGTGCTGGTGACCCGGCCGGACCGGGGGGCGGTGCGCGAGGCGGCGCGCACCGCAGACGAGTTGCGCGCCCTGGGGCTGGGCAACCTGCATCTGGTGGTCAACGGGGTGTTTCGGCCCGCCGTCCCCGGTGACGCCGTGGCAGACGCCCTGGCACGCGACCATGCCGCCGTCCTTGCAGATCTGCCTGCGGCCCTGGCGGCGCTGCCCCGACATGAGGTGCCGCTGCGGTCCTTTGACATGGTGGGCCTGACGGCACTGCGTGCGCTGTTCCGGCCCGAGGACGCGGTGGGCAGGCCCCCCGTGGTCGCCGCAGATCCGGACGCGCCCGGTCTGGACGTGATGGTTGATGATCTGGCGCGGGCCGGGCGCGGATTGATCATGGTCATGGGCAAGGGCGGCGTCGGCAAGACAACCGTTGCGGCCGCCATCGCCATCGGCCTGGTGAATCGCGGGCACCAGGTTCATCTGACCACCACCGATCCGGCCGCACATGTGGCGCTTGTCGTGGAGGGCACCCTGCCGGGGCTGACCGTCGACCGCATTGATCCGGTCGCGGAAACGGCCCGCTATGTTGAAAAGATCATGCGCTCCACGGGCCGCGATCTGGACGAGGCTGACCGTGCCCTGATGCGGGAAGACCTGGCATCGCCCTGCACCGAAGAGGTGGCGGTGTTTCATGCCTTTTCGCGCGTCGTGGCCGAAGCGCGCAGTGCCTTTGTGGTGATGGACACCGCACCGACAGGCCACACGCTGCTGCTTCTGGATGCCACCGGGGCCTATCACCGCCAGGTGGCGCGGGACATGGGGGCGGCGGCTCCGGGCCGGATCGTCACCCCGCTGATGCGCTTGCAGGACCCTGACCATACCCGCGTCATCCTGGTGGCCCTGCCCGAAACAACGCCCGTGTCCGAAGCCGCCAGCCTTCAGGAAGACCTGCGCCGGGCGAAGATCGAGCCGTGGGCCTGGCTGATCAACCGGGCGATGGCGCGGACGGGCACGACCGACCCGCTGCTGCAAAGGCGCATCGCCTCTGAGGCGGTTCAGGTCGCACGGGTCCGCCGGGGCCTGTCACAAAGGCTTTATCTTCTGCCCTTTTCGCCGGATCCGCTGATCGGTGTGTCGCGGCTTCTGGCCCTGTCCCAGGCCGGTGCGATCCGCAGAGGTGATCCCAGGCACCGCCCGCCCGCCGCGCAGCCCGGTCCGGTTGGCAGCCCGTCCCGCCCCGTCCGGCGAAGCTGACGCGGTCGCCGGCCGTCTTGGAGTTTCTCTGCGGGTGGCTGCGCGCCATGCCGTGCCCCCGTCGCCGCAGGTTGCCGGGGGCGGTGACGTCAGGCCGGGTCCGGCCGGCCCGGTCACCGGGCGCGCCTTGCCGCAACCATCATGCGGCACCCGGCAGGCAGGACAGGCCCGCCTCAGACGCTGACCCCGAACATCCGGCCGACACCGGCGGTGATGGCCATGGCCGCAGCCCCCCAGAACAGGACGCGGGCGGTGGCGGGCAGCAGGGGTGCCCCGCCGGCCCTGGCACCGACGGCACCCAGCCCCGCCAGACAGACCAGCGTGGTGACGACGACGGCGGGAATGATCAGGCCGTCCGGGGCAAGGGCCGCAGCGGCAAGGGGAATGGCGGCGGCACCCGTAAAGGTGACGGCCGAGGCAAAGGCCGCCTGCAACGGATTGGCCGTGTGGACTTCGGACAGGCCAAGCTCGTCACGGACATGGGCGGCCAGCGCGTCTTTTTCCGTCAGCTCGCGGGCGACAAGGGCGGCTGTTGCCGGCGACAGGCCGCGCGATTCGTAGATCGAGGCGAGTTCGGCCTGTTCCGCTTCGGGGGTATCGATCAGGGCCTGCCGTTCGCGGGCGATGTCGGCACGCTCGACATCCGATTGCGAGCTGACCGAAACATACTCTCCCGCCGCCATCGACATGGCACCTGCGGCCAAACCCGCTGCCCCGGCCACCAGAACAGCGGCCGGACCGGGATTGGCAGCGGCCACGCCCACGATCAGCGACGAGACCGAAACGATTCCGTCATTCGCGCCCAGCACGGCCGCCCGCAGCCAGCCGGCGCGGTCGATGTAATGCAGTTCCTTATGGGCGGATGTATAGGCAAGCCTCATCTGCTGTGCTCCCGTTTCTGAAGAATCGCGCCATGCAGACCTGTGCAGGCGGAAAAGCCGGTGTCTTTGCCCGCACGCGGCGACATCAGGCGCGGCGGTGGCCCGATGCGGCCGGCACCGGTCCGGACGATGGCAAGCCCCGTGCCGCTGCCCGCGCCGGCATCCCTGCCCGGCACAAAACGGCCGGGCAGGGCGGCAGGACCGGGCGGCGGCACCGGGGGGCCATCGTTTACAACGCGAGCTGTGCCGTCAAGGCCCGGCGTGACCCAAACCGGGCCTGCATCGCCGTGGCGCAAGGCCTTCCCGATCCGGTTGCGGCGGATGATCGCCCCGGCACCGGGGCGGTTCCGGTGAAACCGGCCGCGGCGCGCAGCAGCCTCCGCCGCGCGCCGCTGGCCCGTGCATGCTGCATCAGCTGGTCCGGCTGGCCTGTCAGGCGCCTTGGCCTGGTCTTCACCTTTCCCGCCCGGCGCGCCGTTTCGCGGCTGGCCAGGGCCCGGCGCAGGCACCGGGTCTGCGCCCGCGCAGCGGCCATGGCGTGCGCAGGTCATGCGCCGCACCGGCGGCAAAGCTGCACTCCGCCGTGAATGCCCTGCCCGCAGGGGCAGGCCGTTGGTTCAGCGGCTGCGGGCAAAAGGATACAGGTCCACCGCTGCCTCAGCCCCGGTTCGCCTGCCCGAGGATCGCGCGGGACACGGTCATCAGGTAGGTCCAGTCATCGATGCGGGTGCTGGCCACGCTGCGCTTGTTGTCGATGGTCAGGAAAGAATGGCCGTGGACAAACGACCACAGCATATAGGCGCAGGCCTGCACATGGGGGTCATCGGGCGGCAGGCCAAGGCAGGCGGCCGCACAGCGGACGACCACGCCAAAATCGTCTTCGCCCTTGGCCCGCAGGCCGGCGTCATTTTCGTGCCCCTCGGTCAGCCCGAAGGTCAGCCGGAACACGCCCGGTTCGGACCTGGCGAAGCTGACATAGGCAAGGCCCACGGCCGCGACAGCCTCGACCGAACCTGCCGGATAGGTGGCGGCACCCGCCTCCATCGCCGCGCGCAGGCGGTCCATCGCCTCGCCGACCACACCGCGCAGGATTTCGGCGCGGTCCCTGAAGTGCTTGTAGGGTGCGGCGGAACTGACGCCTGCGCGTCGTGCCGCCTCGGCCACCGAAAAGCCGTCGGGGCCATGGGTTTCCACCAGGTCGCGCACCGCCGCGATCATCTGCGCCCGCAGATCGCCGTGATGGTAGGCGGTCCTTGCGGGCATTGTCCGGGCGGCGGGGTGTTCGGTCATTCCGGGGTCTTTCGTTGGGGGGAACCTGCGCTTCCGGGGTGTAAAGTTAGCAACTCTTACTTCCAGGGGCAAGGGTGCCACAGAGGGCTTGCCAAAGTGAGTGATTCTCACTTATGTAAGTAATACTCACTTACACGGAGGGTGCTGTGATGGCCGCCAATGAAGGATCGGGTCTTCGAAAGACGCTGCGCCGGGTGGTGGCCTTTACCGTGACCCTTGCCGTCTTTGGCGGGGCGACCCTGGCGGGCATTGCCGGTTACGCGAAGATCGCGGGCCAGGCAGAGGTGACCGCAGGCCCGGTCGCGCCGATCACCTCCGTCGGGGTCATGACCGTGGCACCTGCCGATGGCTATACCGTGACCCGCCGCTTCACCGGACAGGTCGAGGCGGCGGCACGGACGGATCTGGGATTCGAACTGGGCGGCCGCATCACCGGGGTTCTGGTGGAGGAAGGCGATCTGGTGGCTGCTGGTGCGGTGCTGACGCGTCTGGACACCAGCGCGCTTGTCCCCGAACGGGCGGCGCTGGTGGCCGAACTTGCCGCCATGGCCGCCGATGCCGAACTTGCCCGCCTGACGCTGGCGCGCAATGACACCCTGACCGAACGCGGGGTCCGGTCCGTCGCGGCGCAGGACGACGCGCGGCTGACGCTGGCGCGGGCCGAGGCCGCAATGGCGGCGGTCCGGGCGCGGATTGCGGGGGTCGATGTGCGGCTGGACCAGTCGGTGCTGGTCGCCCCCTTTGCGGCGCGCGTCGGCGCGCGGCTGGCCGATCCGGGGCAGACGGTGGCGGCCGGGCAGCCCGTGCTGGTGCTGTTCGATGCGGGGCCCGCGCAGGCCCGCGTCGGCTTGCCGCCGGACCTTGCGGCGGGGCTGGCGGCGGGCGATGCCCTGCAGGTCGAGGCGGGCGGCGCGGTGCAGCAAGCCCGCATCCTGCAGGTGCGCCCCGATCTTGATCCTGCGACCCGCAGCCGGTCGGTGGTGCTGACCCTGCCCGGCACGGCGGCCCTGGCACTGGGGGATACCGTTGCGCTGATCCTTGAACAGACCGTGGCCGAGCCCGGCTTCTGGGCGCCCCTGGGCGCCCTGCGCGAAGGGGTGCGCGGCAGTTGGTCGGTGATGGCGGTTAAAGCGACGCCGGAAGGCGACCGCACCGTTTCCGCCGCCGTCGAGGTGATTCACAGCGACGGCGCGCAGGTGTTTCTGCGCGGTGCCCTGCCCCCCGGCGCGCGGATCGTGGCGCAGGTGCCCGACCGCGTGGCACCGGGTCAGATCGTTCTTGCCCAGGCGGAGTGACCGATGGATACCCTGTTCTTCCGCCAGCCGCGTCTGGTGATCCTGACGCTGATGATCATCCTGTCGGCGGGTCTTTCGTCGCTCGTTTCCATCGGGCGACAGGAAGATCCGACCATCACCAACCTCTTTGCCACCATCACCACCGTCTTTCCCGGTGCCGATCCTGCGCGGGTCGAGGCGCTGGTGACCGCCAAGATCGAGACCGAACTGCGCACCATCCCCGAGATTGCCGAGGTGTCTTCCACCTCTGCCACCGCGATTTCCGTGATCTCGGTGGAACTGGTGGAAACCGTGCCGCCCGAAATGATCGAGCAGCTGTGGGCGCAGGTCCGCGATGCGGTGGACGAGGCGCAGCGCGATTTCCCGCCGGGCGTCCTGGAACCCGACTTCAACAGTGATGGTGCGGGGGGCTATGCCGCGATCTTTGCCCTGACCCTGCCCGAAGGCTTCAGCCTGACCCGCGCCGCGCGTGAGGCCGAGGCGCTGGCCGATGCCCTGCGCCGTGTGCCGGGAACCAGCCTGGTCGATCTGCACGGCCTGCCGGAGGAAGAGGTGCTGGTCACCCTGCATCCCGACCGGATCGCCGCCCTTGGCCTGACCGCAGATGCCGTTTCGGACGCCATCCGCGCGGCGGATGCCAAGGTGCAGGCGGGCCGGCTGCGCGGGGACGAGACCGATCTGGTGCTGGGCATCACGGGCGAGATCACCTCGCTGGACCGCCTGCGCGCCGTGGTCCTGCGCGAGGATGCGGGCGGCCGGGTGACGCTGCTGGGCGATGTCGCCGACATCACCCGCGGCCCGCGACTGCCCCTGGCCGAAGCCGCGCTGTTTCAGTCGCAACCGGCGATCCTTGTCTCGGCCCAGCTGGGCGAGGGGTTGCAGGTGGACCGCTGGATGACGGATGTCCGTGCCGCCGTCACCGCGCAGGCAAGCGGTCTGCCCTGGGGGCTTGCTGTCGAAACGGTCTTTGACCAAAGCCGCTACACCGCCGAAAGGCTGGCCGCCGTGGGCGTGAACATGGCGCAAGGCGTGGTGCTGGTGGTGATCGTGCTCTTTGTCACGCTGGGCTGGCGGGCCGCACTGATCGTGGCGATGGTGATTCCTGTCGTCACCCTTGCCTCGCTTGCCACGCTGAACGCGCTGGGCGTGCCGATCCATCAGATGAGCGTGACGGGCCTGATCGTGGCGCTGGGCCTGCTGGTCGATGCGGCGATCGTGATGACCGATGAGGTGGGCCAGCGCCTGCGCGCGGGCCATTCGCGGCTGGAGGCTGTGGGGAAGTCCGTGCGGCGGCTGACGATGCCGCTGCTGGCCTCGACCGTGACCACGATCCTGTCCTTTCTGCCGCTGCTGCTGCTGCCGGGGCCTTCGGGGGATTTCGTGGGTTCCATCGCCACGGCGGTGATCGTGATGCTGGTCTGGTCCTTTGTCGTGGCCATTACCATCACCCCGGCGCTGTCCGGCCTGTGGCTGCGGCAGGGCGATGGCGCGCCTGCTGACCCCGGCCTGACGATGCGCGTCTTCCGCGCCCTGCTGTCCCTGTCGATGGCCAACCCGGTCCGCACTGTGGCCCTGTCGCTTGTGCTGCCGGTCCTTGGGTTTCTGTCGCTGCCGCTGCTGACACCGCAGTTCTTTCCCGGCGTGGACCGCGACCAGTTTCATATCGAGGTGGACCTGCCCCCCGGCACCGGCATCGCCGAGACTCTGCGCCTGGTGGACGGGATCGACGCCACGCTGGCCGCCGAGGATGGTATCGCCGACGTGGCCTGGGTGGTGGGCCGCTCTGCCCCCGCCTTCTACTACAACATGGTGGGTGACCGCGATCAGGCCCCGGCCTTTGCCCAGGCCCTGATCCGCACCGACAGCCCCGCCGCGACCGAACGCCTGCTGGCGCGGTTGCAAACCAGCCTGCCACCCCGCTTTTCGCAGGCGCGCTTTGTGATCCGCGGGCTGACCCAGGGCCCGCCCGTCAACGCGCCGCTCGAACTGCGCCTTGTGGGGCAGGATGTCGATGCGCTGCGTCAGGCGGGCTACCAGTTGCGCGCCTATCTGGCGCGTGTGTCCTCTGTCGCGATGGTCCGCACGGGAATCGCGGGCGGCGCGCCCAAGCTGACGCTGGCGGTGGACGAGGCGCAGGCGCGGCTTCTGGGCCTTGATCTCGGGCAGGTCGCCCGGCAGATGGAGGCGGGGCTTGAGGGTGTCACCGGCGGATCCCTGCTGGAAGGGACCGAGGAATTGCCCGTCCGCGTGCGCCTTGGCGCGGGCCTGCGCGGCGATCCGGTGGCAATCGGCGACATGCCCATCCTGCCTCCGGGGGCCGCGCAGATTGCCGCCACCGGTGCCTTTCCGGCTGTGCCGCTTTCCACCCTGGGCACCCTGCGGCTGGAGCCTTCGGAAAGCACCATCAACAGACTCAATGGCGAGCGGGTGAACGACGTGCAGGCCTACCTGATGCCCGGCGTCCTGCCGGCCGTGGCGCTGGCCGAGGCGATGGCGCTGCTGGAGGCCGAAGGGTATGCCCCGCCGCAGGGGATAAGGCTGCAAATCGGCGGCGATTCCGATGAACGCAACGGCACGGTGCAGGCGCTGGTCGCCCCCCTGGGCCTGATCATCACCCTGTCGATTGCGATTGTGGTGTTGACCTTCAATTCCTTCCGCCTGACGCTGATCGCCTTTGCCGTGGCGGGCCTGTCGGCCGGCCTGTCGATCCTGTCGCTGGCGGTGTTCAGCTATCCCTTCGGGATCAATGCCATCATCGGGGTGATCGGCTCTATCGGGGTGTCGATCAACGCCGCCCTGATCGTGCTGTCGGCGCTGCAAGAGGATGCGCGCGCCAGTGCGGGCGACCGGGCAGCGATGGTGGATGTGGTGGCGGGGTCATCCCGGCACATCGTCTCGACCACCGTCACCACGGTCGGGGGGTTCCTGCCGCTGATCCTGGGCGGGGGCGGGTTCTGGCCACCCTTTGCCATGTCCATCGCGGGGGGTGTGGCGCTGTCGGTGATCCTTGCCTTTGCCTTCACACCGCAGATGTTTGCCCTGACCCTGCCCCGCCGCAGGGCGGTGCCCATGGCGGTGGCCGCCGGATGACCCGGGTCCGAAGGACACTTCCGGAACGAACCTGAAACCCCGCTTTGGCCCCTTCGCCTTTCCCCCGGGGCCAGCGGCGGCATCTGCCGCGCCATGGCCTTGCCGACCGGGGGCTTCAACCTTGTGCCGCCCGCCCGGCGTGGGGATGTGCCGGACGCGCCCGGCAGGTTCGGGGGAAGCGCCCGTGGCAATCTGATGTCGCGGCGGCGGGTGGATCGGGTCGAGGGGTGTCTCCCTGAAAGGGTGACGCGATGACTTCGAGTGTGACGGGTCTGCGCGATGGTCCGGCCCCCAGGACGGGGAAGGCTGCGCGTCATTACCCCAGGGCAGTGCCTGCGATTGCCGGTGCCGCCGTGATCCTGTGCTGCGGGTCCTGTGCTGACCCCGCCGCCCTCGCCAGGGACCGGAAGCGGGGGATTCTGGAATTTCCGCGTCTGGCGAACGGGTTGCCAGGCCGTGACAGGGTTTTGCGGCTGTTCGTGCCCCTTGATCCTGTGGCGCTGTCGGCCACCCTGTGTCTTGATCGCCGCACCGGGCGACCGCATCCCGGTCATGGCGTGCAGGTCCGCCGGATCAAGGCCCGCAATCCCGTCGGCGGGGGGCGTGATGGCCGCCCCCCTGGCACCTGACGGCAAATGCCCCTGCAAGGCGATGGCACAAAGGCCCGGTCACGCCGGCCAGACCGGGCAAGTTCGGGCCATGGCCGGGATCAGCCGCAGGACAAGCCCGGCCATGGCGTTCCTGCCGACGATGTCGGCGCAGAAGACATGGCGCAAGCGCGATGGCCGGAACTGTCTGACCGCGATGATCGGGGTAATGGGTTCCGCGACACAACCCATCGGCGTCAGATTGTTGCCTTAGCGGTCGTCACCTGCGTTCGCCCGGAAGCACCTGCTGCGGCATGGTGCGGGCTTGAGGACCCTCGTCACCCTTCTATGCGCTTTCCGCCGTTTCCGCCGCCGCAATCGCCTCTGCCGCCGCTTCCAGCGACAGCAGGATCGAGGCGTGGCGGTTCCTGTAGCCGCGTGCAGGCAACAGCACCTCAAGCCCGTCGAAGGGGGCAGAGGGGACCGGGCCGTTGTCCTTCAGCATCGCGCGCAGCTCATCGCGGGCGCGTTCCACCTCGGCCTGCGTGCGGCCGGGCAGGGCACGGCCCACCACGGATGCGGCGGCCTGCCCCAGGGCGCAGGCCTTCACGTCCTGGGCAAAATCCTTCACCCGGTGATCGGCCATGGTGACATCCACCGTCACGGCGGACCCGCACAGCGGCGAGCGGCGCCTGGCACTGCCGCCGGGGTCGGGCAGGCGGCCCAGGTGCGGAATATCGGCCGCCAGTTCCAGGATGCGCCCCGAATAGAGTTTGATCAGATCGCTGTCGCTCATCCGTCCCGTTCCCGCGAAAGGCTTCCCAACCGCCGCCATTGGCCATAGATAGGCTGCCGCACCGCCATTGCAAAGGAACCCGGTGATGGCCTTTGATCCTGCCAGCCTGACCTACGACCCGCAGGGGTTGATCCCGGCGATCGCGCAGGATCACGCAACAGGCGAGGTCCTGATGCTGGCCTGGATGAACGCGGCTTCGCTGGCGCGCACGCTGGAAACCGGGCAGGTCACCTATTGGTCGCGCTCGCGGGCAGAGCTGTGGGCCAAGGGGGCCACCTCGGGGCATGTGCAGCGGCTGGTGGAGTTGCGCATCGATTGTGACCGCGATGCGCTGCTGCTGCGGGTCGATCAGACCGGGCCGGCCTGCCATACCAACCGGCGGTCCTGTTTCCACACGGCGGTGCGGGACGGCACCGAGGTAGAAATCATGGCCCCGCTATAGGCCGATCTTCCGCCGGATGTCGTCCGGCGACGCGCCTTCGGCGCGGAACAGCGACAGGGCGCGGGCATCATCGCGCTTGGCCAGGCGCTTGCCTGCCGCGTCGCGGATCAGGCGATGATGGTAATAGGCCGGTGTCGGCAGGCCCAGCAGGCGTTGCAGCAGGACATGGATCGCCGTGGCAGGCGCCAGGTCTTCGCCCCGGACGACAAGGGTGATGCCCTGCGCCGCGTCATCGACCGTGACCGCAAGGTGATAGGAGGTGCCGATGTCGCGCCGCGCCAGGATCACATCGCCCACTTCTGCCGCAAGGTCACGGGGGCTGGCCGTCCGGGGGCCGGCCAGCGGGCCGCAGCCTTCGGTCCAGTGCAGGTCGCCGGTGATCTGCGCGGCGCGGGCCATGTCCAGACGGATCGCGTCCTGCGCTCCGGCCGCAGCCATGGTGCGGTGACGGCAGGTGCCGGGATAGACCGGGCCGTCCGGCCCGACCGGTGGCACGCCTTCCTGCGGGGCGGACAGGGCCGCGCGCAGATCGCCGCGCGTGCAGCGGCAGGGGTAAAGCAGGCCCCGTGCCGCCAGACGGCCAAGGGCGGTGCCATAGGCCGCCAGCCGGTCAGACTGGCGCATCACCGGTTCGGGCCAGGTCAGGCCCAGCCAGCGCAGGTCGGCGCAGATCGCCGCCTCCCACTCCGGCCGGCACCGCGCCGCATCGATATCCTCGATCCGAAGCAGGAAGGTGCCGCCTGCGGATTGCGCCAGATCAAAGGCGGTAAGGGCCGAAAACGCATGGCCCAGATGCAGCGGGCCGGTGGGCGAGGGCGCAAAGCGGGTGCGCAGATCAGCCATTCAGCCAGCCGGTGAAGGCGGATTTTGCCCGGTCGGTATAGGCCTTGTAACGGTCCCTTCGGCCACGGCGGCCCCCCCTGGCATCAATGGGCGGGAACAGGCCGAAGTTCACGTTCATCGGCTGGAACGTTCTGGCTTCGGCACCGCCGGTGATATGGGTGACCAATGCCCCCATCGCGGTGTCCGGCGGCGGCGGCGGCAGCGTATGGCCCAGAATTTCCGCAGCCGCCATGCGCCCCGCCAGCAGGCCCATCGCGGCACTTTCGACATAGCCTTCGACACCGGTCACCTGCCCGGCAAAGCGCAGATTGGGGCGCGAGCGCAGGCGCATCTGATCATCCAGCAGCGTGGGAGAGTTCAGGAAGGTGTTGCGGTGAATGCCGCCAAGCCGGGCAAAAGACGCCTCCTGCAAGCCAGGGATCATTTTCAGAACAGAGAGTTGCGCGCCATACTTCATCTTGGTCTGAAAGCCGACCATGTTGTAAAGCGTGCCCAGCTTGTTGTCGCGGCGCAGCTGCACCACGGCATAGGGCTTTACCTCGGGCCGGTGGGCATTGGTCAGACCGACCGGCTTCATCGGGCCGAATCGCAGGGTTTCGCGGCCGCGTTCCGCCATCACCTCGATCGGCAGGCAGCCGTCGAAATAGCCCGCCGTTTCGCCCTCGTGAAACCCGGTCTTCTCGGCGGCCAGAAGGGCATCGACAAAGGCCTCGTACTGATCCCTTGTCATCGGGCAGTTCATGTAGGCGGTCTGTTCCTCGGCCGTTTCGCCCTTGTCATAGCGCGACTGCATCCAGGCCACCGACATGTCGACGCTTTCGGCATAGACGATGGGGGCTATGGCGTCGAAGAAGGCCAGCGCCTCGGCCCCGGTTTCGGCGCGGATCGCCTGACCCAGGGCGGCAGAAGTCAGCGGACCTGTGGCGATGATCCAGTACCCGTCTGAGGGAAGTTCGGTAACCTCTTCACATGTCACGGAAACAAGCGGATGGGCCTGCAAGCGCGCCGTCACCGCTTCGGCGAAAGGATCCCGGTCCACGGCCAGCGCGCCCCCTGCCGGCAGGCGGTGCGCCGTGGCCAGTTCCATGATCAGGCCGCCCGCCGCGCGCATTTCCCAATGCAGCAGGCCCACCGCGTTGCGTTCATGATCGTCGGAGCGGAACGAATTGGAACAGACCATTTCCGCGAAGTATCCCGTTCGATGGGCGAAAGTGCCAACCTTGGGGCGCATTTCGTGAATCACTACGGGCACGCCCATCTGCGCGGCCTGCCAAGCGGCTTCCGCCCCGGCCATCCCGCCGCCGACGATGTGCAAGGTCTGGGTCATGTGCAGGGTTTAGGGCATGGAAGGGGGCGGGGGAAGGGGCAGCCGGATCGGGTGGATCAAGTACAAATCCTTGCTGACTGCATTTGGGCCACGTCTTCTCTTGACGGATTTGACACGTGTAAAATCCGTCCGCGCCTGCCTGCCCCCTGGCAGGCGCGTTCGCGCCCGCCCAGGCAGGCGCGGTCGGGTTTCCTGCGGCCGGGATAGTTGCCTCCCGGCCCTGCGCTTGCGCGCAGTGCGTTCGGGCCTGACGATCTGCCACTGGCAGATCGTCCGGGCGGCCCTCACCCCCTTGCCTGCGGGCGCAGCAGCCTTCGGCAATCGGACCCGGCAAACGTCCACAGGACGTTTGCTTTCCGGTCCTCTGGCACTTGATCACGTTTGGTCAGCATATCGGGCGAACAGCGCCCCGCGCTCATCCGCCACAAACGCCTCTGCCTCCGGCCCATCCAACGGCCCCGCAAACCGCCCAAGCCGCCGGGCTGCTTCAAAAAAACCCGGCGCGGGAAGACCACCGCGCAGCTTGCCTTCACAGAGAGCGGCACGGAAGGGCCGGTCTGCTGCGGCATCTTCGGCCATCAGCGCTTCCAGCGCCCCGGTCAGCGTGGTGATACTGCCCGGCCCCGGAATGGCAAGACGGCGCGCGAGTGCGCCATAGCTGATCGTTTCGCGATACCGGGCAAGTCCGGCAAGCTCCGCCGCCAGCGCCGCCAGCAGCGTCACGCCTCGTCGTCGCCCTGGTCGGCGATACGCGCGACCGACACCACCTCTTCCCCCGCGCCGGTGTCGAACACCTTGACGCCACCGGCAGAGCGTGACCGGAACGAGATGCCGTCAACCGGGCAGCGGATCGACTGGCCGGTCGAGGTGGCAAGCATGACCTGATCGCTGCGTTCCACCGGAAAACAGGCGATCAGCCTGCCGCCGCGCGACCCCGCCGACATTGCCTTCACCCCCTGGCCGCCGCGCCCGCGCACCGGATAGTCGTGCGAGGATGAAAGCTTGCCCATCCCGCTGGCGGTGATGGTCAGAATCAGGTCCTCGGCCGCCGACATTTCGGCAAAACGGTCCAGCGACAGCTGGCCTGCCTCGACGGTTTCCTCATCCTCATCCGCCTCGGCCCCGTCATCCAGCGCGCCTTCCTGGGCGCGGCGCATCTTGAGATAGGCCGCCCGTTCATCCGGCGAGGCGTCGAAATGCCGGATCACCGACATCGACACCACGCGGTCGCCGTCCGACAGCCGCACGCCGCGCACGCCGGTCGAATCGCGGCCCTTGAAGACGCGCACATCGGTGGTGGGAAAGCGGATCGCCCGGCCAAGGGCGGTGACCAGCATCACGTCATCGGTTTCATCACAGATCCGGGCGTTCACCAGCAGCACGCCATCGGGCAGTTTCATGGCAATCTTGCCGTTGCGCATGACATTGGTGAAATCCGACAGCGCATTGCGCCGCACATCCCCGTCCGAGGTGGCAAAGACGATCTGCAGGTTGTCCCAATCCTCTTCCGGCACATCCACCGGCATGATGGCGGCAATTGATATGCCGGTTTCCACCGACAGGATGTTGACAATCGCCTTGCCCTTGGCCTGCCGCCCCGCCAGCGGCAGCCGCCAGGTCTTCAGCTTGTAGACCATCCCGTCGGTGGTGAAGAACAAAAGCGGCGTGTGGGTATTGGCCACAAACAGCGTGGTCACCACATCATCTTCCTTGGTGGACATCGACGACAGGCCCTTGCCGCCGCGCCGCTGCGCGCGGAATTCGGCCAGGGGGGTACGCTTGATGTATCCGCCCGAAGTGATTGTCACCACCATGTCTTCGCGTTCGATCAGGTCTTCGTCTTCCATGTCGCCGGACCAGTCGACGATCTCGGTGCGCCGGGGCACGGCGAACAGGGCCTTCACCTCGGCCAGTTCGGCCGAGATGATCGCCATGATCCGCTCGCGCGAGCCAAGGATCGCCAGATAGTCGCGGATCTTTGCCGCGAGGTCCTGCAACTCGTCCGTGACTTCGGCCACGCCAAGCGCTGTCAGGCGTTGCAGGCGCAGGTCCAGAATGGCGCGGGCCTGAATTTCCGACAGGTTGTAGGTGCCGTCCGCGTTCACGGTATGGCCGGGGTCATCGATCAGGCGGATGTATTCGGCAATCTCGGCCACCGGCCAGCGGCGGGTCATCAGGCGTTCGCGCGCTTGCGCCGGATCGGCGGAGGAACGGATGGTTGCCACCACCTCATCCACGTTGGAAACCGCAACCGCCAGACCGCACAGCACATGGCTGCGCTCACGCGCCCGGCGCAGATCGAAGGCGGTGCGGCGCGCCACCACTTCCTCGCGGAAGGTGATGAAATGCATCAGGAAATCGCGCAAGGTCAGCTGTTCGGGCCGCCCGCCGTTCAGCGCCAGCATATTGCAGCCGAACGAGGTTTGCATCGGTGTAAAGCGCCAGAGCTGGTTCAGCACCACATCCGCCGTTGCATCCCGTTTCAGCTCGATCACCACGCGCACGCCGATCCTGTCGGATTCGTCCTGCACATGGGCGATGCCTTCGATCTTCTTGTCGCGGACCATGTCGGCGATCTTTTCGATCATCGCGGCCTTGTTCACCTGATAGGGAACCTCGTCCACAATGATCGCATAGCGGTCCTTGCGGATTTCCTCGATCCGCGTCCTGGCACGGATGATGACGCTGCCGCGCCCTTCGACATAGGCCCTGCGTGCCCCGGACCGGCCCAGAATCAGGCCGCCCGTGGGAAAATCCGGGGCCGGGATGATGTCGGTCAGTGCTTCGGTCGACAGATCCGGATCGGCAATCAGCGCCAGCGTCGCGTCGATCACCTCGCCCAGATTGTGGGGCGGGATATTCGTTGCCATACCCACGGCGATGCCGCTGGCGCCATTGACCAGCATGTTGGGAAAGCGGGCGGGCAGGACCGTGGGCTCGCGGTCCTTGCCATCGTAATTGTCCTGAAAATCAACGGTTTCCTTGTCGATATCCGCCAGAAGAAAGGCCGCAGGCCGGTCCATCCGCACTTCGGTATAGCGCATGGCAGCCGCGTTATCCCCATCCATGGAGCCGAAGTTGCCCTGACCGTCCAGCAGCTTGAGCGACATCGAAAAGGGCTGCGCCATCCGCACCAGCGCATCATAGATCGAGGCATCGCCATGCGGATGATACTTGCCCATGGTGTCGCCCACGGGGCGCGCCGACTTGCGGTAGGATTTGTCATGCGTGTTGCCGGTTTCGTGCATCGCGAACAGCACGCGGCGGTGTACCGGCTTCAGCCCGTCGCGCAGATCCGGTATGGCCCGGCTGACGATCACGCTCATCGCGTAATCAAGATAGGCCGTCTTCATTTCTTCGGCAACGGAAACCTGTGGTCCGTGATGGATGGGGCGATCCGGGGTTTCGTGCGCGTTTTCAGTGTCTTCTGGGGTGTCGGTCACGCAAACGCTCTTTCATGCAAATCTGCCATATCCAGTATAGCCTATCGCGGATACGGGGTGCAATGCCGGGTGTCCTCCTGTCTTGGCAGCCAGGGGAATGGAGTGCCAACAGACTGTTTTAATTGAAAATTATTCCGCCTGTGGCATCATCCGTCAAAGGAAGACCCTGCAAAGGCACGAAGATGGGTGGACAAGAGACCGCGTTGATGCTGAAGGGCTATGGGCTGACCACGGCCGAGCTGTTCTACCGGATTCCGGATTATCGCAATGTGATCAACAGCTTTGTCTGGCAGGACTATGATCTGGCGCCAGATTACCCACAGCTTTTCAGATTCATCGAGTTCTGGCAGGAGAAGATCGAAGGCCCGCTGCATTCGGTGCGGTTCACCCACCGCAAGCTCATCGCACCGGGAGAGTGGCGCAACATGGTGGGAGAGTTCCGCCTGCACTGACAGGGTGCTGAAGACCAAGGCACCGCTGGGGCTGGTTGAGCGTAAAGCGGGATCGTCTTGCGCCTGTGCGCCTTGCGCATCCTCGCAGGGGCCATCGCCCCTGCCACAGCGTTACGCCGGGATCAGGACCAGCCGGGGTCCAAAGCCCCAGGCCAGTATCCGTGTTCGTCAAGGGTTTTGTACTGGCCTTGTTTCCTGCCATTCCGGTCCTTCGCGCAGGAGTGTGTTGGCGGGGATGAGGAGTTTGCGCATTGCCGCGACAAGGGCGAGCCTCGC
>Ga0315907_10000198_pt1 | contig 88394 bp, 71 predicted proteins | sample LakEriMetagenome_3_FD_203525 | JGI IMG/M metagenome (GOLD analysis project Ga0315907, IMG submission 203525) | Freshwater fungal communities from buoy surface, Lake Erie, Ohio, United States - Buoy 12 MA123 | ecosystem: Environmental > Aquatic > Freshwater > Lake > Lake biofilm | place: USA...
TTTTATTTACAGCGATTGCTTGTGGTTTTGCTGCGTTTGCTTATGCTGAATTTGCTTCAATGGTGCCTGTTTCGGGTTCTGCTTACACGTATTCCTATGTTGCTTTTGGAGAAATTATCGCTTGGATTATCGGTTGGGCGTTGATTATGGAATACGCCATTGGTAATATTACCGTAGCCATTTCGTGGAGTGATTATTTTACCGGATTTCTTCAGAATTTACACATTCCTTTCCTAGGAGTGAAAGGAATACATTTGCCGCAATGGGTTCAAATGGATTACTTTACCGCTTATAATGGTTACCACGAAGCAATCAACTTGATGAAAAGTGGTAAGGAATTTATCAATTTAGACAGTGCCATTCAAAATGCCTATACTGCTTACAAATATGCTCCTTCAATTGGGTCATTTCATATCGTGGCTGATTTACCAGCATTGATGATTATTATTTTGATTACTGCCTTGGTTTACAAAGGAATGAAAGAATCAAAAAATGCGAGTAATTTGATGGTAGTCGTGAAATTGGCAATTATTTTATTGGTGATTTCAGTTGGAGTTTTCTACATCGATACGGATAATTGGAATCCGTTTGCGCCGAATGGAGTAGGAGGTATTTTAAAAGGAGTTTCGGCTGTGTTCTTTGCTTATATTGGTTTTGATGCCATTTCTACAACTGCTGAAGAATGTAAAGATCCTCAACGAGATTTACCACGTGGAATGATGTGGGCTATTATTATCTGTACGATTTTATATATTATCATCGCCTTAGTTCTGACAGGTATGGTCAATTATACGGAGTTGAATGTAGGTGATCCATTGGCATTTGTATTTGATAAATTGGACTTAAAATGGATGTCAGGAATTATTGCCGTAAGTGCTGTGATTGCGATGGCGAGTGTATTGTTAGTATTCCAAATGGGGCAACCAAGAATCTGGATGAGTATGAGTCGTGACGGTTTGTTGCCGAAGAAATTTTCGAAAATTCATCCGAAATTTAAAACGCCTTCTTTTGCTACGATAGTTGTAGGTTTTGTGGTAGCAGTTCCAGCTTTGTTTTTGAACTTGACATGGGTAACTGATTTATGTAGTATTGGAACATTGTTCGCGTTTGTGGTTGTATGTGCCGGAGTTTTGGTCTTGCAAAACAAAAAAGACATTCCAAGAGGGAAATTTAAAACGCCTTATGTGAATGGAAAATATGTAATGCCATTTTTGTTAGTTGCTGGAATCCTTTTTACGTTTACTTACAACAAAACAGCAACGATAGCTTTCTTAACAAATGAAAAACAATTGATTCAGCCAACAGAATTGCTGACTTCAATCTCATCAGAGCAAGTGATCAAAATGAAAAATCAATTGGCAAGTGAAAAAACAGATTTATTTGCGAAAAGCGATAATGACGTGGAAACTTATCTGACTTCATTAAAAGAAAAAGAATACATTCAAACCTTAAAAGACTTAAAAATCAACGAATCTCAAATGTATGAATCAGGTTTTGGATTGTTTTCGCATAAAATCCCAACTTATTTCTTTTTCATCATTTGCTTTATCTTGACTTATTTCTCCATCACACACAATTTATCTCTAATACCAATGTTAGGATTGGTAAGTTGTCTATACATGATGAGCGAATTAGCCCTTTCCAACTGGATCGGTTTCGGAGCTTGGTTAGTAGTCGGTTTAATTGTCTATTTTGGTTATAGCAGGAAGAATAGTAAGTTGAATTTGGTGATATGATAAGGGTGGTAAATTATCTTTCATATAGGTATGGGATACAAAGGCTTAGAGAAATACGATGAAATAAAAAGCAACGGGAACAGTTAAACTACTGAGTTTAGAATGTTAGACCTAAGATTGGTTAGATGGTTGTCTATCGACCCTTTATCAGTACTATTGGTGATGAAGGTACTAATGGTATAATTTCAAAATGAAAAAACGAAACATTTATATATTAATTTTTATACTAACAATTTTATTTTTGCCGATAATTATTGAAAAAGGTAGAGATTTTGTATTAATAAAATCTAAAATTACTTGCGCTAGAATATATGGAGATGTAAGTTTTAAAAGTGCTCAATATTATGAATATTATTATATTGTTGAAGGTAAAAGATATTATAGTAGGATTATAAAGAGAGATTTAAGAAAATTAAATCTAAATGATTATAAAAAAAATAAATGCATTCGAGTTAAATATTCAACATTATTTAAATGGGTGAATAATGTGGTTGATAAAAATATATTAAAATAGAATTTCAAACCGATATTGGTTAGATATTTAGATTAATTTTCTTGGTATAAACACATTATCATCCCCGCTGCGATGCATTTGCAATGCTTCGCTAAATATGATCTTAAATCTGAAGCGAAAAGCTAAATTAAAACATGCGCTAATTCACGCTTTGCCTCATTACTTCGACTCTTCGAGTAACCTCATACTCAGTAACGAAGTCAAAGCTTGTTCATTAGTAGGAATTAGATTCCTGCTGAGCAGAATTTGCAATTCTGCTCTAACCGAGAACTTAAATTCTTATTTTAAAAAGCTCACATCATCAAAATTAGATAGACTACTTTTGCTGAAATTACAATTATTTATACCTTTCAATCTTCAGTTTTTTTATTGTAAAATCTATTTATTTCAATTTATACACCAAAATTTAAATAACCTGATAAAACATATATTGCGGCGAAGCTAAAAATTAATAAAATTAAACTTTCCAAAAAGGTAAAAAACAAAATTAAACCTTTTGACTTATACAATTCTGGATTTTTGGACATGATTTTTAAACTTTTAATAGCTAGGAAAAGACTTGCAATATTCGAAGTGAAAAGTGCAATTAATAAAAATATAAACAAAGGTAAGGTCAAATTTATATTTAAAAATATTAATATTAGTAGGCATAAAATTGCAACAAAAAACAAAAAAATGGAAATTTGACCATTTTTTTCAACTATTCTGTTTTTTGTAGATTCTTTTTCAAATTTTGAAGTTTGACTCGCCGCTATTAACAAAATTAATAAGGCGATTATAGCAATAACTAAACTAATTAAAATTAAGAAAGAACCAAAGTATAAAAAAAATAATGAGGCCAATAAGCTTAGAATTAAAATAAAGGAGGCCGCATATGATCTTTTGATATATTTATACTCTTTTTGTTCATCATTAGTTGGACCATTTGTTTTAGTACTCTTTATTGTTTCAGTATGCTTCTCTTCCAATTGTTTTCTCTTTTCTTTAATTTCGGTTTCTGATTCATGCTTGTAAACTACACCGTTGGAATATGAAATGGATTTTATGGTTGTCTTATAAATTTTGTGAATAAAACTAGATTCATCCTGGCAAGATTTATATTCAATAATTTTCGAATCTAGACTAATTATCTTTCCTAATATTGAACTTCCATCCAATAAAAAAATGGTATCACATACTGATGTTGAGGGAGATATTGAAATTTTTTCAATTTCATTTTTATTCTTTAAATCTGAAAAATCAGAGTCATATTTCACGCTTTTTAGATCTTCTTTATTTATTGATAATTCAGATTTACCCCAATTTACATGATATCCTGGTAGAACTCTTCGTTTAGTGATTGTGCAGGAAAATATAATTAAGGTAAGTAGAATTATTGTAAATGATTTCATAAGAAAATTAATTTTTTGTCAGTTATATATATTTGGGTTGAAATATTGAATATTTATTTCATTTTTTTAGGATTTTGTCGAGTTTCAAAGACGTGAGAAATGATGATTTTGTTCTCACTTTCAAAAAAGATTATTTTACAATGGCGACAAACAATGTATCTATGTTGTTGATTTTGATTTTTTAACGATTCTTCTACTTGAAATATTTTTTCTCCAAAATTAATTGATTTGACAGATTGAAAAATTTCAACTAAGATTTTATCAGCAACTTCTTTAGTCGCTGTTTTCTTATAAATTCGATAAACTTTTTTTAGATTTTTTTCAGCAGAAATTGACCAGATAATAACTTTCATAATTAATATCTTACCACCTATTTGCTTTTTTCTCTAATTCAGCATGAGAAATATATTTTCCTTGAGCAATTTCAGTATTTACTTTTATCGCTTGGTCAATAATTTCTTGCTCAGTCATTGAAGGGAAATTAATTTCATCTTTCACAACAATATACTCCATCTTTAAAGCTTTCACAAAGGCTTTTAAGGCATTTGATTGCTCAACAGAATTAGTGTGAATCGTAAATGTGTTTTGTATTCCCATTTTCAATTTTTTTATATTAACAAATTTACAATTTTTCCCTTTTTTTACCTACTTTTGCACCATTAAAATTTGAAAAAACATGTTTGAAAATCTTACCGATAAGTTTGAGAGAGCGTTTAAAGTATTAAAAGGGCACGGACAAATTTCTGAAATCAACGTTGCTGAGACGTTAAAAGAGGTTAGAAAAGCCTTATTGGATGCCGATGTTAACTTCAAAACAGCGAAAGAATTTACGAATACAGTAAAGGAAAAAGCGTTAGGTAGAGATGTATTGACAACAGTTTCTCCAGGTCAGTTAATGACGAAGATCTGCCACGAAGAGTTGGTAGAATTGATGGGAGGAAATGAAGTTGAAATCAACTTGAAAGGAAATCCGGGAATCGTTTTAATGTCTGGTTTACAAGGTTCTGGTAAAACAACTTTTACTGGGAAATTAGGTAGCTACTTAAAAACGAAAAAAGGGAAGAAAGTGTTATTGGTTGCATGTGATGTTTACCGTCCAGCTGCGATTGACCAATTACATGTTCTTGGAGAACAATTATCGATTGAAGTTTATTCAAATAAAGAAGAAAAAAATCCGGTTAAAATTGCGCAAGATGCGATTGTTCATGCAAGAAGCAACGGTTTTAACGTAGTGATTGTCGATACTGCTGGTCGTTTAGCGATTGATGAGCAAATGATGGATGAAATAGCAAGAGTGAAAGAAGCGATCAATCCTTCTGAAACTTTATTTGTTGTGGATTCTATGACAGGTCAAGATGCTGTAAATACAGCGAAAGCCTTCAATGAGAAAATTAATTTTGACGGAGTTGTTTTAACGAAGTTAGACGGTGATACAAGAGGTGGTGCTGCGTTGACAATTAAAACGGTTGTTGATAAGCCAATCAAATTTGTAGGTACTGGTGAGAAAATGGATGCGTTAGACGTTTTCTATCCAAAAAGAATGGCTGACCGTATCTTAGGTATGGGTGACGTTGTTTCTTTGGTGGAATTAGCGCAAGAGCATTACAACGAAGAAGAAGCAAGAAAACTTCAAAAGAAAATTTCTAAAGATCAATTTGACTTCAACGATTTCTTGGCGCAATTGCAACAAGTGAAAAAAATGGGGAATGTGAAAGATTTGATGGGAATGATTCCAGGAATGGGGAAAGCAATGAAAGATGTTGAGATAAAAGACGATGCTTTCAAGCATTTAGAAGCAATCATCACTTCAATGACTCCTCACGAAAGAGCCAATCCAGCATTGATTAACGTACAACGTAAAAATAGAATTGCAGCAGGTTCAGGAACAAATATTCAAGAAGTGAATAAGTTAATGAAACAGTTCGAGGATACGAAGAAAATGATGAAAATGATGAGTAATCCGAAGAACATGATGCAAATGATGAAACAAATGAAAAATATGCCTGGAGGAATGCCGGGAATGTGATTTCGACTTCGCTCAATCACCTTTGATTTTATAGGCGATTGATTAATATATATATAAATTAAAATGGTGTCTGAGCGGAGTCGAAGATACCATTTTAATTTAGAAACTCTCCCTTCAACACCGAATAAACTTCCTGAATCGGTAAGCCTACCACGTTAAAATAAGATCCTTTTAATTCTTTCACGCCGATATATCCAATCCATTCTTGAATGCCATACGAACCAGCTTTGTCGAAAGGTTGATAGTTGTTGATGTAAAATTCGATTTCTTCGTTGGTTAATTCTTTGAATGTCACATCTGTTGTAACTTTAAAAATAGATTCTTTCACACTTGAAGTAATCACAACGCCAGTAACAACTTGATGTGTCTTATTGGAAAGAGATTGCAACATTTGTTTTGCATCATCGAAATTCTCAGGTTTTCCAAGGATTTGATTATCTACAATAACAACTGTGTCGGCACATAAGATAATTTCATTTTCCTTAATGTCAGCTTTTAAAGCATCTGCTTTTTTCTTGGCGATATATTCTGCCACATCAACACAAGGTAAGTCAGAAGGAAAACTTTCATCCGTATCTTTGGTTCTGATTTCAAACGGAATGTTAATTCCTTCGATCAATTCCTTACGACGAGGAGACTTAGATCCTAAAATTAATTTCTTCAGCATAATCCAAAATTTAAAATCTAAAATTCAAAATTAAATAAAAGCTAACCAATAAAAAGGCTGTAAAATCCCTAACAACATCGCTATTTTCAAAAATAAATCAGAACGTTTAAGTGCTGACTTGTTTTGAGCTTTTATGAGATTAAGAATAGAAATGAAATTTAAAATTAAAGCTAAAACGATAGGTGAAAATACTTTTAACGTTTCAATAATCGGTCCATTAAAATTCCCTAAATGATATTGAATAAAAGCAAAAAAGAAAATAGGGGAGAACGTCAGTGTAAGTATGGCTAACAACTTTGCTTTTCTTTTTCCATAAATGATAGGAAAAGTTTTTGCTCCCAATACTTTATCGCCTTCTACGTCTTCAATGTCTTTAATGATTTCTCTTGAAAAGTTATTCGCAAAGGCAAAGAAACCCATTAACACAATGAAATTTCCATTCTGAACAATTTTATGAATCCAAAAGTTTAACGCATTTGTAGTGTCGATATTCGTAGGGATGTTTATGTCTGAATGGTAATAAAAATGCACTCCGCAAAGGATCATTACCAAAGCCGTTAAGCCTGCGATAATAAAATTCCCAATGATTGGTTTTCGTTTGAAATAAGCACTGTAAAACCAAAGTAAATTAATCGTCAACAAATGAATGAAAACATACCAAAACGTATCGTTACGAGAGCTCAGGTAGATTGCAATAGAGAACGCAACCACATTCAACATCCAATGAGAAATAATTGCCCATCTTCGTTTGATGTATTTCGTTACAATTAACTTTTCTGGTTTGTTGATTCGATCTGCTTTTACATCAAAATAATCGTTGATGATGTTTCCTGCTGCAGCAATTAATACTGTAGAGAATACTAGTAAAAAGAAATCAAAACTTTCACCTTCTTTAAAAGATAGGTCCGCAGCGGAAAACTTTTCATAAACGATTAAAAAGTATCTTGCACTAACCATTGTCAAAGCAATAATTAGCAAATTAATTGGTCTTATTAATCGAATGAAATGCATCTTAAACGAGTTGAGTTTTAGTATTATTTAATAATCTTGTATTCTGTTCTACGATTTTTTTGATGTGCTGCTTCTTTTTCTTTATCAGTTGCCAATTTAGCAATTTCAGCATCAGATATTCGATTCACTGTTTCACCGTAACCTTTGTAAGCTAAACGATCAGCAACAATTCCTTGAGCAATTAAATAATCGTAAACTGCTTTCGCACGATTACTTGAAAGTGTCATGTTTTCTACTGCATCTCCTCTCGTATCGGTATGTCCACCCAATTCAATTTTCAAAGTCGGATTTAAGACCAAATAATCTCTCAATTTATTCAATTCAACGGAAGACTCTGGACGTAAAGTTGCTTTTCCTAAATCAAAGAAAACGTTATCCAAAACAGTTGGAAGTTCACTTGAAATTGGCACCATTGGCACATCCATGTGAATCGCTTCTAATCCTTCAGGATTTGTCATATTGAAGTTTTGAGAAAAGAAATTATAACCTGGATAATTCACATTTAAAGCGTAATCATTATTTACAGGTAGTGAAACCATGAATTCTCCTGTTACTTTATCAGCTTCAGAAATGATCACCTCTTTTCCTGTTTTTAAATCAATTAATTGGAATTTTCCTGGGATTGGTTTACGAGTCAAAGCATCAAAAACTAAACCTTCAAAGTACAATGTTTTTGTAGGTCTTAAATTTTCTGGCATTTCGAAATAATAAATATCTAAATCTCCATAACCACCTTCTCTGTCAGAAGCAAAGAAACCAATTTCTCCATCAGGTGAAACCATTAATGAATTTTCATCTGAACTTGTATTGATAGGATAACCTAAATTTTCAGGATTCCCCCAAGTTCCATCGGGTTTCATTCTTGAAACAAATAAATCAGAACCACCTAAACCTATAAGTCCTCTAGATGCAAAATACAATGTTTTTCCATCAGGGTGAATTAATACAGATTCTTCTTGAGCAGGAGAATTAATATTGCTAGGTAGTCTTTCAGGCATTCCCCATGTTGTTCCATCTTTTTGAAGACGAGCTACATAAATATCTGAATTTGGTTGTTCTCCCTGACGACTTACTCTTCTGATAAAATAAACTGTTTTGCCATCAGCTGAAAGTGAAGGTTGACTTTCCCAAATGGTAGAATTCACTCCACCAGGTAAATTAATAGGATTAGACCAAGTTTTACCTAATTTTTTTGTGATAAATAAATCGCAACTTCCTTTTCCATTTCTTCCTTCTCCGTAGTAATTATCTCCAGATTGATCAGAACAAGCGACGAAGATTAATGAACGACCATCTGCACTTATTGTAGGTGCACCTTCATTTAAAACCGTATTAACATTTGGAGGCATTGGAGTTGCAGTTGCCCATCTGTTTTGTGTTAATTGAGAGACATAAAAATCTTCTTGCATTTTATAATTTGGAACACGATCATCTTTAATTCTTCTTGTAAACAGAATTGTTTTTCCATCAACTGTAATCGTTGGGAAATATTCAGGATCAGCAGTGTTAATTCCAGGTCCAATATTGATCGGTTTGAAATTCGTCGGGTGTTTCATCGCTTCAGCTCCAAATGCACTTGCTTGACGCATTTTAGCCGCTTTTTGTAACATGTTTTCATCAGCATTTCGATTATTCATGAAGTTATCGAAATTTTTCACACTGTTTTCAAAATCTCCAACTGTTTGTTGACAAGCTGCTAAGAAATAGTACGTTGTACCACTCGAAGGGAAATTTGGATTGATTTGAATCGCTCGATTGTAATGTTTAATTGCTTGAGGAATCATGTTTGAATATTCATACAAACTTGCAATGAACAAATGAGCTTCTAAAAAGTTCGAATCTTTTTCCAAAGCTTTATTTAAATTTTCAATCCCTGGAGTGTATTCCGTCATCAATGTTTTTGGATTTCGAGATGTTGGATTTTTCTCCGCTTCTTCGAAATAACTAATCGCTTTTTTATTCGTTGTAGAATAAGGTTTTTGAGCAACTCCACAAGCTGCGAAAACAAATGTCAATAGTGTTAAAAATAGATACTTCATAATCTAATTGTTAAGGTATGTTCATGAATTTGTGTGTCTGTAAAGAAATTCTCCATCTAGGATTTAACTTTACATATTCTATTATTTCAGGTAAAAAACGTTCTTGTTTTGACCATTCTGGTTGTAAGTACAATTTGCATTCCAAATTTACTTTTGCAGCATGTTCTTCTGCCCATTGAAAGTCTGAAGGGTGACTAATCACAACTTTCAATTCATTTGCTTTTGTATATGCTTCTTCTGTTGGTTTTTTAAATTTCTTAGGTGAAAAGCAATACCAATCTATGTTTCCGATTAATTCGTAGCAGCCAGAAGTTTCAATAGCTGTTTCGATTTTGTTGTCTTTTAGTCTATTAATCAAAGTTGTAAGATCATACATTGCTGGTTCACCACCTGTAATCACAACGAAATCTGTTTTCGATTTTAAAACTTCTTCTATAATAAAATCAATCGTTAAGTTTGGATGTGCTTCATGATCCCAACTTTCTTTTACATCGCACCAAACACAACCAACATCACAACCAGCTAAACGAATAAAAAACGCCGCACGACCGGAATAAAAACCTTCACCCTGAATCGTGTAAAAGTATTCCATTACAGGTAGTTCTATCGATGTATTTATATCTTTTATTGTCATTTTATATTGCTGTTACTTTGTCGATTTCGTCAACAAATAATTCTAATTTTCCGTCATCATTTGGTCTAAAATTGCCTTCAAACTTTACATTCTCAAGCCAATCACCTTGACCGTATGAATGTTTTTGTACGATTTCCTGTGAAAATGTTTCATCAAATGTCTCAATTAATACAAAAATTTCAGCTCGTTTTGCGGTAATTTCATCTAATGTAAGATTAATTAGAGGAGAATCTTCATTTATTTTGTGAACCAACGTCCATGTTAATGGGAAAAAGGTAATTGAATCAGTTTCTAAGTTCAATTGAAAATAATCCTTATTGAAGTGGTCAACTCCTTCTGTTTTATCTAAAGAAAGAAAGACTTTAACTTTTGTATTTAATAATACATTGTTTCGTTGATTTACCATTTTAAACATCACTGCTTTACCTTCTTCAAATGGAGTGATAATTACATTTTTCGAAAAAGCTAATCTGGCATTTGGTCTGGAGAATCGACCATACAATTGACCGGTTACTAATGCAAATGCTAATAATCCAACAAAGGCTTCAACCATTGCAATAATTTCTGCTCCCATTTTCCCAGGAGAGACTGATCCGTAGCCAACAGTTGTAAAGGTTTGAGTAGAAAAGAAAAATGCACTAAAAAAAGGATGTTGATGATCTGAAATGCCATTTAATTGATCAATTCCAACCATTAAATATAGAAAAGTGAAGAATATATTAATAGCGATGTAAAACAATAATGTGAAAATTAGAAACTTGTATGTTTTAAGTTCCATCAAATATTTATAAAAATCTTGAAGCGGAGTCAATCCACCTCGTCTAACGATATTGTAGGAACCATCACGGTTCATCAAACGTTTTAAAGGTTTTTGAAATTTTGAGCCTAATCCGGGATCTTTCACTGTTTTCATAGATACGAAAATAGTGATTTATTTGATTTTAAATGGTTTTAAAGTAGAACCAAATTAATATTTGATTCTACTTTTATTTCTCTTTTTAATTTGCATCAATAATTGCCCAATTGTCTTGAAGGCGATCGTGTTCTCTCATGAATTTTTTCACTTTTGAAAGTGATATTCTCTTTTTCGAATCTTCTTTGATAATTGTTTCGAAAGAATCATGAATTAATGAAAGAATCGGAGAGTCCATTAATTGAATTGAAGTTTCATCCTCAAAGGCATAATTTTTATACAAATCAATAATGTTTTCCTTGTCAACTTGATCTTCTTCAGTCAACGTTTTAGCATACTTTAATTCTACCAAAAAAGGCAGTAGTTGTGCGCTTAATTCAATGAAGTTGCGTAAAATATAAACAGCTTCATTTAGCTTTTGAATGTGTTTAGTAGTCATAACGCAGAGATTTATAGTTTCTACTTATATAACGTAAACGAGATCAAATTAGTTGTTTAAAATTTGCTTTTTTTTTGATTTTAACGAATGTTTAACAATTTTTTATTAATTGATGATTTCAGAAATTTCTTTACCAACTAATGAGCCAATTGCAACACCCATTCCTCCCAAGCGAACACCAACAGCAATGTTAGGATGAATCAATTTGATGATTGGTTTTTTAGTTTTTCCAACTCCCATGATGCCCGACCAAAAATGCTCGATTTCAACAGGTTGGTTTGGGGTGATTACATTGTGGAGTAAATCAATTAAGGCATTTTTAATCTGATCTGTTTGCTCAAAAGAAGTTGTTGTTTCTCCTTCAAAATTTAGGTTTCTTCCACCTCCTAATAATATTCTATTGTCAATATTTCTAAAGTAGTAATATCCTTGTTGGTAATGAAAAGTACCTTTTAGTTCTAAATTATGTATTGGTTTTGTGATTAAAACTTGAGCTCTTGCCGGATTAACATCTTCATCTGGTAAAAATTGTTTTGCAAAACCATTCGTGCAAATGCAAATTTTAGAAGCTTTAATTTCACCAATAGAAGTGTGTATAATAGAAGTCGTGTCAGAAGAATTGATGGAGAGAGCTTCAATTCCAAATAAACAGTGAATTCCATTTTCAAGAACTAATTGGTGGAATTTGTGAATCATTCGTCCACTATTAATTTGACCTTCTAATCGATTGTAAAAACTTGACTCTACTTTGCTGAATCCAAATTTTTCTTGAATCTTTTTATCAATGGAATAAACATTTTTTTCATTTGTAATCGTCTCGATTTTTTCGTTCAGATAATCAAGTTTTTCTAACGTTTCATGTCCAATAGTTCTTTCGTTTTCAGTTATTAAATCCCAAGAACCATTGATTTGTAAATCTAAATTTTCTCTTCCGATGATTGATTGTAAATTCTGCAAACCTTGCCAACGCATTTCAACTGTTTTCCATACATCTTCTTCAGAAATATGAGATAAATCATCAACTAATTCTGTTGCACTTCCAAAGCACGAAAAACCTGCATTTTTAGAGCTCGCCCCTGTAGGTAAGAATCCTCTTTCAATAATCAGAATCTTTGCTTTTGGATGCTTTTTTTTGATTTCTAAACTTGTGCTAAATCCAACAATTCCAGCTCCGATGATTAAGTAATCAACATTGTTGAAGTAAGTGTCTTTTTCCCAGTAACTTAAATCGTTAATTTTTAGCATAGTTCTTGCGTGTTATAAATGAAAAACTTTAGAAGTTTTTTACGATATTTGTTTTTTATTAAAAATAATTAAACCAAAACTGTATCTAGTTGTACAGATTTACGTTTATACCAAAGATATGAAATTATTTATACTAATAGTGAGTTTGTTTGTTGGTGTTTTGAGTTATGCTCAAGATAACATTATTTACAAATTTTCAGGAATAATCACGAATACTGACTTAGGAAAAAAAGAAGCTGGTGTTACCGTTTCATTAATGAAAGATGGGCAACAATTGGCTACGGGTGTTTCTGGTTCAAATGGTAAATATGGTTTTAATTATACCGGACCAATTGGGATGAAATTTGTCATCGTATACTCAAAAGCTGGTTTAGTTAGTAAGCGCTTGAGTTTTGATGGTTCCAAAATGAATATTGAAGATGTTTTAGCAGGAAGTGAAGTTCAATTTCCTGGTGATGTAAGTATGTTTGCAGAGCGACAAGGTGTAGATTTCTCGTTTTTGAATAGCGAACCTTATGTTATACTTTCTTGGGATCCAAATCAAATGGGAGTTGTTCCTGATATGGCTGCTTTGAATAAAATGAAAAAGAAGGTTGACGATCTTCTAGCAAAAGCTCCAGCAGCTCCAAATGAAGATGATGCAAAATTTACAGAAGCTGTAAAAGCTGGAGATGCATTATTCGGTCAGAAAAAATATCAAGAAGCGATTGTAAAATTTGAATTAGCGAATGGTATAAAACCGAAAGAGAAGTATCCAACAGATAAAATTTTGGAATGCGAGAAATTGTTAGCAGCAGAAAAGAAAGAACAAATGGCTGCGCAACAAGCTGATCAAGAGTATACCAACTTAGTAAAAGCTGCAGATAATCTAAGAGATCAAAAGAAATACGATGATGCGATAGCTAAATATAACGAAGCAATAAAAAAGAAAAGTTCGGATCCTTATCCAAGTCAACAAATTGCTGCGGTTAATAAATTGAAAGAAGAGGAAAAGAATAAAGCAGCTCAAGAAACAAAAATAAAAGAACTAATTGCTGCAGGAGATAAAGCTGTAACAGGTTCAAAATTTGATGAAGCGAAAACGAAATATGAAGAAGCTTTAGCTTTAAAGCAAGATCCTGCAGTTAAGACAAAATTGGATGGTGTAAATGCTAAATTAGCTGAAGCAAAGGCGAAAGATCAAGCCAAAGCAAAGTATGACGGATTGATTTCAGAAGCGAATAGTTTACAGACTAGCGGCAAACTACCAGAAGCAAAAGCTAAATTTCAAGAAGCTGGGAAATTAGATCCAACACAAACGATTCCACCTGCAAAAATTAAAGAGATTGACGATTTAATTGCAAAAGGTGCTGCAGATAAACAAAAAACGGATAAATACAATGCAGCAATTACAGCTGCTGAGCAACTTCAAAGTTCAGGGAAATTAAAAGAAGCTAAAGCGAAATATCAAGAAGCTGGGACAATTGATCCAACTCAAGCTGTTCCAAAACAAAAGATCACTGAAATCGATAATTTAATCGCTGGAGAAGCAGCAAGTGCAGATAAAAAAGCAAAAGTTGATAAGTTAATTGCTGATGGTACAGCATTGTTGACTAAGAATGATCTTGATAATTCAAAGTTGAAATTTGAAGAAGTGTTGAAGTTAGATGCGACAAATGCAGTGGCTCAAGCTAAAATAAATGAAATCAATACGAAGCAAAATGCTTTGAAAGGTCAAGCAGAGAAAGACAAGCAATTTGAAGCATTGAAAACTGAAGGTCTTAAATTGGCTACTGATAAAAAATGGTCTGAGGCTAAAGCAAAATTACAGGAGGCAAATACGATTAAAGTAGATGCTGTAGTTACAGCTAAACTAAAAGAAATTGATGCTGCTTTAGCTTCGGATAAACAAAAAACAGATAAGTATAATGCTGCAATTACAGCTGCTGAGCAATTACAAAGTTCAGGTAAATTAAAAGAAGCAAAAGCGAAATATCAAGAAGCTGGGACAATTGATCCAACTCAATCAGTTCCAAAACAAAAGATTACTGAAATTGACAATTTGTTGGCTGGTGATGCTGCTGCTGCAGATAAAAAAGCAAAAGTTGACAAGTTGATTGCTGACGGAACTGCTTTGTTAACTAAGAATGATCTGGATAATTCGAAATTGAAGTTTGAAGAAGTCTTAAAGTTAGATGCTTCAAATACTGTTGCTCAAGCAAAAATAAATGAAATTAATACAAAGCAAAACGCATTAAAAGGTCAAGCTGAGAAAGACAAGCAATTTGAGACATTGAAAACAGAAGGTTTTAAATTAGCAACTGAAAAAAAATGGGCTGAAGCGAAATCGAAATTAGAAGAAGCAAATACTATTAAAGTAGACCCAACAGTAACTGCTAAATTGAAAGAGGTAGAAGCAGGGATTAAAGCTAATGATGGTCAAGCTCAACTAGAAAAGGATTACGCTAAATTAATTTCTGATGCAGAAGCGTTAGCAAATTCTAAAAATTACGATGGAGCAATTGCTAAATACAAAGAAGCACAAACTAAGAAACCAACAGAAGCTTTACCTAAAACGAAAATTGCTGAATTAGAAGATTTGAAGAAAAACTCATCAAATCAAGCTCAAATTGATGCAAAATACAAAGCGTTGATGGCTGAAGGAGATAAATTTGTTGTTGCTAAAAATTATGTTGAAGCGATTAAGAAATTTAACGAAGCACTTGTTGTAAAACCTTCAGAAAAAGAACCTGTTGATAAAGCAAAAGCAGCAGAGGAATTGGCTAAAAATCAAGGTTCAGAAGAAAAGAAAAATTACGAAAAGATTTTTGTTGTTGTAGATAAAGCAATTTTAGAAAAAGATTATCAGAAAGCTAAAGATTTAATTGAGCGTGCAAAAAGTTTCAATAAACAGTTGAATATTGTTCCAAATGATAAACGTCCAGACGATTTATTAGCTAAGATTAATGCTTTAGAATTAGCTGATAAACAATATAAAGAAAAAATAGCAATCGCCGAAACAGCAGAAAAGGCAAAAGATTATAAAAAAGCGATACAAGCTTACGAAGCAGCAAAAGTTATTAAACCTGAAGAGGTAGTTCCACCAAAGAAAATAGATGAGTTAAGTAAATTAGTTGCAGGTCAAACTTCGGAAGCTGAAAAAAATAAGCTTTACACCGATGCTATGTTATTAGGTGAAAAATTGGTGAAAGAGAAGAAGTATACGGAAGCTTTGGCTAGTTACCAAAATGCTTTGACGATTAAAGTTGGAGACGCTCCTGCAAAAGCAAAAATCTCTGAAGTACAACAATTGATAGATAATCAGTCTTCAACGGCTGGTAATTCAAATGAGAAAAAGGCACAATTTGATAAATACATTAAAGATGCAGATGCTTTTTTTCAACAGAAAAATTATGTTGATGCAAAAAAGAATTATGAATTGGCTTTAACGCAAATTGTTAATGATAAATATGCAACTAAACAAGTTATCGAATCGGATCGATTGATTAGAGAAGGTTCATCTGCTGAACTTGAAAAAGCATATAAATTAGCGATTAAGTCAGGTGATAATCTTTATAAAGGGAAAGATTATTTAAAAGCAAAAGAAGATTATTCGAAAGCATTGGAAATAAAACCAAAAGATCTTTATGCCACTAAGAAATTGAAAGAATTAGATGTATTGTTAAATTCGACTGTTTCAACTTCTGAAAAATTAGAGCCGCTTGGAGAACCTATAGATAATAATAGTTTGATTGATGGAATGGCAGCCTTGAATCAAGCAGAAAAGGATCGTCAAAAATTAGAGAAAGCTAAGTTGGCAGAACGTGTCAATGGAACGAATACGAAAGAGTTGAGTTTAGATGTTCAAAAACAAGATGAGCATTTGAAATCTACAGAAGATCTTTTTAATGTTCGAACAACACTTGAAACTACAGCGGGTAAAAATGAGGATAATCGTAAAGAGTCTTCCCAATCTTTATCAACACTTAACAAAGAAAAAGAGAAAGCAGATTTTGATGCTGATAATTTTGAAAAAGGAGATATTTTACAATCAAAAGAAAAATTAAGCGCTATTGAATTGCAAAATCAAAAAGATGCTTCAGAAAGATCAACTTCTGCAAGTGAAAATGGTGATGTAATTAAACAGTACAATAATTCAAATGGCAATAAATTAATTGAAGGAGAGAATAATGAACAAGCTGAAAATATTTCTTCAAATCAAAAAGTAAGAGCGATTGAATTGAAAACGGTTTTAAATCCAGAAAATGATGATGAGCAACGAAAAAATGCACAAACATCTATTGAAGATAAAGATTTAAAATCAAGTAGTGATTTTGAGACTACTGAATTGAAGAAAGCAAATGAACGTGAAGGAGCCGAAAAAACAATTGATATTGCTACAAATGTAATGTCTGAGAAAGAATATGTAAATAGTTTGAGAGCACCTAAATTGGCAGGTGAAGTAAAACAAGCTGATATTGAGATTAATAAAGTTCAAGTTGCAGAAGTTGATAAAGATAGAGAAGCAGGTTATTCAGGAGCAAAGCAAGTGGCCGAATTAGTTAGTAAAACATCTGCTGAGTTTTCAGAAAAAGATGAGAATAGAAAAGAATCGACAGAAACATTAAAAGTTAAAAATAATGAAGCCAAATCTAAAATAACTAGCGAGTCGAATAAAGATGAGTTGGCAGGATTTGAGGCATCAAAAATAACGGATAATATTCAAACAAAAATGAATACAATCGCTTCTTCAAATGATGAAAACAGAAAAGAAACGGTTGAGGTGTATAAAGCAACTGAAAAACAACAAGAACAAGCATTGTTTGAAAAAGATAAAAAAGAGACAGATAAATATCAAGGTAGTAAAGGTTTGATTGAGTCAGAAAGAGCGAAAGATGAAGGAACTGCAGCTCAAGAAAAAGCAAAAAATGATAAAAATGTCGCTGAAACAAAAGATTTAGTTAAAAGGACAACAGAAAATTATTCTGCAACAAATAATGTTGATAATGAACAAATAACAAAAGCTGATAACGGTTTACATGATGCTAATGTTACTGTTTCTTCAAATACTGCTGCATCTGTTGAAGCAGAAAAGGTAAATACAGCATTGATGCAAGATGTTACAAAATCGATGAAAGATGATGTAGCAAAAGATATAAATAAACAAGATGAGAAGCACTTCAAAGCTCAGGAGTCAATTCACGATAAACAAAAAGAACAAGATCCTAAACCGATTGTTAAAAATGCAATTGGTAGTCAATATCCAGAAGGTGTTTCTCAGGAATCATTTACTCAAAAAGATCAAAATGGTTTGATGACTTCAATTATTACAAGAAGAATAGTGGTAATTGAAGGTAAAGGAACTGTTTATGTTCGAACGCAGACACTTCAAGCTACAACGTATTCTAAAAATGATCAACCGATCACGGAATATATCTGGCAGAAAGAGACGCAAGGATCAAATTTGAAAAGAAACTATTAAATAGTTTTATAATATCGAAAGTAAAAAATGAACGTACATTTTATAGCAATAGGAGGGAGTGCAATGCATAATTTAGCGATTGCATTAAGCAGAAAAGGAATCAATGTAACTGGTTCAGATGACGAGATTTTCGAACCATCTAGAACGAGGTTAGAAAAGCAAGGGATTCTACCTTCAAATATTGGTTGGAACGAAACGTTAATTACTACGAATTTGGATGCGGTCATTTTAGGAATGCATGCAAGAGAAGATAATCCTGAGTTACTAAAAGCGAAAGAATTAAATATTCCAATTTACTCTTATCCTGAATATTTGTATGAACAAAGTAAAGATAAAATAAGAGTGGTGATTGGTGGAAGTCATGGAAAAACGACGATTACATCAATGATTCTTCATGTTACGAATGCGTTGGGAATGAATGTTGATTATATGGTTGGAGCTCAATTAGAAGGTTACGATTGTATGGTTAAACTTTCAGATGATGCAAAAGTTATGATTTTAGAAGGAGATGAATATTTAAGTTCACCTATTGATAGACGTCCTAAATTTCATTTATATAAACCAAATATTGCAATTTTGAGCGGTATTGCTTGGGATCATATTAATGTTTTCCCAACTTTTGAAAATTATGTTGAGCAATTTGATATTTTCTGTAATTTGATTGATCCAAAAGGAACATTCGTTTACAATTCAGAAGATGATGAGGTTAATAAATTAGGATTAAAGTACGCTTCAAAAGTAAAAACGGTTGCTTATTCAACTCCTCAATATGAAGTGACAAATGAAGGAACAAGACTTTATATTGAAGGGAAATCGTATGATTTAAAATTGTTTGGACAACATAATCTTCAAAATTTAATGGGGGCAATGCGAATTGGAGAAGCAATAGGAATTCAACCATCTGATTTTTTTACTGCTATTTCAACCTTTAAAGGTGCTGGAAAAAGATTACAAAAAGTAGTTGAAAATGATACGTTCGTTATGTTCAAAGATTTTGCACATTCACCATCTAAATTAAAAGCAACAACTAAAGCAGTGAAAGAGCAGTATGCTAATCGTAAAGTTGTGGCTTGTATGGAATTACATACGTTTTCTTCATTGAAAAAGGAATTTTTACCTCATTATTTAGATTCAATGAATCAAGCTGACGAAGCATTGGTTTATTTTAGTCATGATGTTGTAAAGCATAAAAAGTTAGATCCAATTACAATAGAATTAGTTCAAAAATCTTTTGGAGGAAATGTGATTGTAAAAACAGATACGCAAGCCGTTTTAGATTTTATTAATCAACAGAATTGGGATAATTCAGTGTTGCTTATGATGTCTTCTGGAACTTTTGATGGGATTAATTATGAGGCTTTGGGAGAAGCTTTAGCAAATTAAGAATACAAGGCTATTCTTTTTTGTTTAAAAAAATCTATTAAACGCGTTTAGTAGTTCGACAAAATAATTGTACTTTTGTCGAAAATAAACTATTAAACTACAAATAAGTGCTACGCAATTTACTATTTGCTACATTCTATTTATTGTGTTCAACAATTTATAGTCAAGGTGATACACCTTGTACAGCAACAACCTTAACACCTTCTACTTCGTGTTCAAATACCTTGGGTACTTTAGTCGGATCAACTTCTGCAAATAACGGATTTTCAACACCATTGTGTGCGAATTATAGTTCCTCGCCAGATGTTTGGTATAAATTTACAGCACCTGCAGGTGGTGTTGCAACAATAACTTTAACAGCAGGAACTTTAACCGATTCAGGAATGTCTTTATATTCTGCAACAGATTGTTCTACACCAGGTTCAGAATTGTATTGTGATGATGATGGAGGCTCTGACTTAATGTCGGAAATTGTTGCTACAGGATTAACAGGTGGAAGTGTTTATTATATTCGCGTATGGGATTATGATGGGGGAAGTACAGGTGATTTTAACATTTGTATAACTGAACCTGCACCACCACCATCAAATGATGAACCATGTTCTGCTACAACATTAACTGCTAATTTAGCTTGTTCAAATACATCTGGTACTACAATTGGTGCTACATCTTCTGCAGGAGTTCCAGCACCAGGCTGTGCAAATTATACATCAAATGATGTTTGGTTTAAAATTGTTGTTCCTGCATCTGGAGGATTTGAAATTAATACATCAGCTGATGGAATTACTGATTCAGGAATAGCCGTATATTCTGGGGCGTGCGGAGGATTAACACTTGTTTCATGTGATGACAATAGTGGAGTAGGATCAATGTCAAAAATTTCTTTATCTGGACAAACGGCAGGTACTACAATGTATATTCGTGTATGGTCTTACGGAAGTTCTCAATCTGGAACATTCAATATCTGTGCTGTGAGTATGGGGGCTTGTGGAAATGTTTCTAATAATGACTATTGTAGCAACCCTGCGACATTAACAAAAGGTGCCTCAAGTTGGAATTCAGCAACAACTGATGTTTATTCAAGTGATACACCAGATAATTTAGATCCATTATTTTGTGGTTCAATTGAAAATAATTCTTGGTATAAATTTACTGCTTCAGCAGCATCTGAGACTTTTAATTTTACGTCTGTTTATAATTGCTCAAATGCGGATGGTATTCAGGCAGAAGTATATTCTTTAACAACAAACGGGAGTGGTTGTTGTTCGGTATTCACTTCAAAGTCGAATTGTTGGAATCCAGGAATACCAACAACTGGAACAGTTACTGCGACTGGCTTGACAATTGGACAGAATTATTATTTAATGGTTGATGGTTACGGAGGTGATGCATGTGATTTTACAGTGTCAGGATGGTCAGCTTCAGGAATCTTGTTACCAGTTGAATTAATTTCTTTTAATGTTTATAAAAGTGATTTAGCGAATATTATTCGTTGGTCTACTGCTTCAGAAATAGATAACGATTATTTTATTATTGAAAAATCAGTTAATGGTTTTGATTTTGAATCAATAGGGAAAGTAAAAGGACACGGAACTTCAACAAGAACTATTCATTATGAGTTAAATGATTACAATTTTTCTTCCGGAATAAATTATTATCGATTAAAACAATATGATATTAATGGAAATTCGAAAAAGACAAAGGTGATTTCTATAGATAGAAATAATATGATAAATTTGAAAGTCTATCCGAATCCAACAAATAATTATTTTAACGTTGAAGTTAATGAAGTTAACATTGGAGTTGAGCTGGTCTTAATTAATCAAGTCGGTGAAATTTTAGAGCGTAAGAATTTTAATGATAACATAAACGGAAAATTAAAATTTGATCTAAAAAATTACAATAAAGGTGTTTATTATTTAAAAGCAATTCAAGAGAATGGTGCTTTTTCAATTGAAAAAATAATACTTCAATAATATGAAATTATCAATACAAATTATTATAATGATTGTTGGTCTCAATGCATATGGTCAATCCAATGAATTGTTTTCAAAAAAATACGAGCAAGCCATTTATATGGTTCGTCAAAAAGAAAGTACTCCTAAATTGTTAAAAATAAAAGCTTCAGAATCGTTTGATGTTAGAGCTTTGGAGCAAATTGAAAATGTTTTAGTAGAAAAAAAAGGGTTCTATAATTTTGAAGTTGACCAAACAAATAAAATCATGTCAATTTATTACTTATCATTTATTGATCTAGAGATTATTGAGTCAATTGTTGAAAAAGAAGGAGTCAAATTTAAAGTCATTTCCAATGAAATTGATCAAAAGATGATTGAAAAACAATAAATCTTTTTAGATTATTTTCTTTATAAGTATCTTTGAATATGCAATTAAAAAACATATTCATTGTAGGTGCAGGAAATGTTGCTTCCCATTTAGCTTTAGCTTTATCAAAGGTTGTAAATATTGTTGGTGTTTGTAGTTTAAACAGTCATTCAGCAAAGGATTTATCGGTAAAATTTAATGTTCCCTTTTTTGATTCAATATCATCCATTCCAAATTGTGATTTGGTTTTAGTTTGTGTGAATGATGATTCTGTTGGAAAGGTTGTTAAAGCTATTCCTTCTACTTTTCGAGTTGCATACACCTCTGGAAGTGTAGAATTGAATTCTCTACCAAAATTAGATAAAATAGGAGTGTTTTATCCGCTTCAAACATTTTCAAAGACCAAATCAATTTCGCTTTCAAAAGTTCCTTTTTTAATTGAGTCTTCGAATGAAACGTTTGAAAAAGAATTAATGGAATTGGCCTCACTATTGAGTGTTAATGTTTCACTTGCAAATTCAACTGATCGTAAGAAGCTTCACCTAGCAGCTGTTTTCGTAAATAATTTTTCCAATCACTTAGCATTTATCGCAAAGAAGTATTTGGATGAAAACAATTTGAATTGGGATTATTTAAAACCATTAATGTTCGAAACGGTTTCTAAAATTACAGAAGTTTCTCCTTATGATGCACAAACTGGACCGGCGAGGAGAAATGATTCAAATATTATCGAAACGCATTTAAAAGAGTTAAATGGTTTAGAGAAAGAAATTTATCAAGTAATATCATCAAGTATCATCAATACATATCACAAGAAAAATGACTAGTTATAAAGAAAGATTAAATACCGTAAATACATTTGTTTTTGATGTTGATGGAGTATTGACAAACAGTACGATAATGTTATACAAAGGTGATTTCATGAGAAGTCTAAATTCTAAAGATGGTTATGCGCTTCAATACGCTTCAAAATTAGGATATAAAATCTTCATTATTACTGGAGGTAACTCGATTGATGTAAAAGAAGCGTTAGAAGGTTTAGGGGTAAAAGAAGTTCATCTTCGTTCTTCTAATAAATTAAATGTTTATAAGGATCTGAAAGAGAAACATGATTTAATAGATTCAGAAGTGTTATATATGGGAGATGATATTCCAGACTATCATGTAATGAAAACGGTAGGAGTAGCAACCTGTCCACAAGATGCTTGCGTTGAAATCAAACAAATTTCACATTATCAATCACCTGTTTTAGGAGGAAATGGCTGTGTCAGAGATGTTATTGAACAAACGCTAAGAGTTCAAGGGAAATGGTTTACTGAACAAGCCTTTGAATGGTAGTTAATGATTGATTGTAATCATTTTACTTGATTTTGAACCTTTTGAATTTCTGAAGGTTAAAATGTAATTTCCGTTTGAATAGTCGTTTAATTTGATTTGAGTAGGATTTTCTTGTTCAAACAATTGTTTACCAAGTAGATCTGTCAGATAAACTTTGCCTGACCAATTTTCAGGTAATTGAATTGTTAAATAATCTAAAACCGGATTAGGATAAAATGAAATTGATTCATTTTCCAACTCAATTAATTCAACTAAAGGAGAAACAGTTGGGGTATTAGTTGTATTAGGAAAAACTTCATCAGCTCCAATTTTAAAAGCAAAAACGTTATTTCCACCGGCACCAAAATGAGTATTATATCCAACCATTAATACTCCTCCATCATTTGTCGGGATTAATTGCCCAGCTATATCATCTCCAACATTAGAAACGTTTACAGAATGACTGTCCCATAATAATGACTCAGTAAACCTTGCGATAGACAAGTCTAAACCTTCTGAATAAGTTGAGCCAGGTACCGAAGAATTTAATGCGAAGTAGAGTTTATTTGTTTGTGCATAAGTAGTGACTAATTCGTAATAATAATCTCCTGTTAAGATGTCTTCAAATAGGTAATCTTCATTGCTATTTAAAAATATTTTAGAACATATAGGATCAATCTTGCCTGTTACTATATTTTGTTTGTGCCCCACGGCATTGATGTGATCTCCAACTAAACACAAATCTTTAAAAATAGTATTTCCATGTTTTCCGTATTGATGTTCCCAAATAATCGTTCCGTTGACATTTAATTTTAAAAGATACGCTTTCGTCATTAATGAATCAGCATTGTAAATTTGACCTCCTATGACACAAATACTATCGTTTAAAAGTCTAATACTTGTTGCAAAGTCTTCACCAGAAGTGCCGATTTGTTTGGTCCAAAGGGTATCACCATTTTTATCTGTTTTCACCAAGTAAATATCTTTATCACCTAATGTTCGAGAATTGGTTTCGCCAACCATTAAAATGCTTGTGTCAGGAAGTAAAACGGCATCGTTTACTTTTTCCCATCCTGAACCACCATATGATTTTTCCCAAATTAAATTTCCTGATAAATCAGTTTTGATTAGATAGAAATCATAACCACCATTTCCGATTGAATTGGTAAAGCCACTTACATATAAAGCATCATTTTTTGAATATAAAACGCGTCTTCCCCAATCTGTTTCAATTCCACCATAATTTTTAGACCAAATATTTTGTCCTAAACTATCTATTTTTAACAAAAATGCTTGAGAGGAATTGGTTTCACTAAAACTACTTGAGGAACCTGTTATAATGTAACTACTATCTTCAAGTTGAACTGCTCCTTGACCAAAATCATATCCATTGTTAGAATACAATTTATAGAATGAAATTTGTGACCATCCTATGAATGGAGAAACAAGAATTAGAAACGTTTTAATTAAAATCTGCATTGTAGTCTGAAAATTAATGATTTACCATTTCCGTTTTTATTGAAAGCTCCAATGATGTTTTCAGATGCAATTCCAAATACCCATTTTTTTATTTTAGCGTTAACATAAAGTCCTGTTCTAAAATTTGCAAATCCTCCATAACTTTCTTGAAGTCCAAAATCGAAAACTTGATTCAATTTATAATTTGCTCCAGCATAAACTAATGGAATATAAGACATCGTTGGAAACATTCTAATTCCAAAAAATGATTGTAATTTTCGAAGTTGATATTGATCGACAATTTTTCCTACTTGGAGCATTACAGGTAAAAATAAATTAGAGCGTTGAATTGATTTCTGAATTCCTAATTGAGAATATATTTGAGTGGTATCTGAAAATACATTGTTTTCGCCAATCAACTGATTTAATTTGAAACCGCTGTAATGATAAGTGGAATCAAACGTGTAAGTAGTTGCACCAGATGAAATTGTCGCTAAACCTAAATTTTTCACTACAAATTGAATGTATGCATTTTGTTCTTTCGTCCAGTCTATTTTTAGTTTTAAATCTAAATCTATTCCAAAGCCATATCCTTTATTAAATTTTGCGCCATTAGAACTGCTAAAATCTCCGTTGATTTTTAGACTATCATTAAATCCACCATTTGGTTGATAAAACGCTCCGTCAATAATTGAACCTTGAACATTGTTTTGAAGATTAAAGTAGTTAAAACAAATACTTGATTTTGATTTTTTGAAAATAATACCCAAACCTATTTTTTGAAATGTTGAGAATTTAAACTCTGTACCCGTTAAATTCACTGTTTTATCGATATACTGTTCGTTTCCGTAAAATGTCAATCCAAATGCGTCTTTTGAATAGGTCATTGATCCAATAGAAGTATATCCTGTTTTGATGATAAGACCAATATTAGATTTTTTAAATAAATTGACTTTAAGATTTCGATATTCAAGCTCAGAATTAACATCAAATCCTGTAATGTTTAGGCCGTTCATTTTTTTGAACGAATGATCTTTGATTTCTGTTGAAAGATAACCGCCGTTAATGAATTTCCCCATAAATTCATTTCTCATAGCAGTTGAAGAATATTCTCCAGAACCATTTAATATGATTTCATTATAATTTGAAAGTGTGTCGTATTGAATTGGAAGAAGTTGTTGAGAATAACTCATCCCAGTAATTAATAGAAATAGAAAAAAATTAAATTTCATCTAAATACGTGCTTTAAGTTTAAAAATTGCTTTTAATTGAACACCAAGAAATGCTCCTTCCGGAATGATTACTTGCTGATTTGTTCCTGATGAAGGAGAGGGACTATCCAATTTTGCTTTCACTACAATTTTATGAATAGAGCTAATGTTTTTTATGATTTCTTCCGATAAATTAAAGTTAATATTTGATTTAGAGTATATTAATCCTTGGGATGTATAGTCAGAACCATAAAGTGAAGAAGTGATTTTATCATCACCAGTAACGGTGTAAAGTGTATTCCCATTTTGATCCACCAAAAACAACGTAATCTCACTTCCAAAAGGAAATGAATTTTGAGTTGTTAGACTGAATTTACCCGAACTTATATGTGATTTTTTCTCATCCTGATTTAAATCAAAATCAAACGTATCTTGAGCGGTCAATCCATTAAAACCTATAGTTAATGGCATTTGAGCATCTATCGAAACTTTCAATTTACTATTTGGGAAAATTTCATTCCAACCCCCAGAAACATTCCCCCAAGGATTTAATTGAATAGAATAGCCTATTGAATGCTTTGATCCCAAATTTTCTAAATAAGTTTCTAAATTACTGTTCAAAGAATTAAATTGAATTGTTTTTAGGCTTGGCGTGAAATTATCCCAAGTGCCTATTGCAGGATCTAAAAACATCGGTTGACCTATTTGGGGGTGTTGAAGTGTCACACTATTTGATGCATAATTTTCACTTTTGATTTCAAATAATGTAGCTTTCGCACTGATTTTAAGTCCATTTGAAATAGTGAACGATAAATTCGTTGACGGTAAATCAATTGATCCTGCGATTAATTTCGATAAGGCATCGATTGTTGTAGTTGTTGTATCCGAGATGATTTTATTTCCGAAGTAACCTCTTGCATAATCGACTTTAATGTTTTTGATTGTTGCTTCAACTTTTGTAACATCTTGATTGGTAATTGTTACTGTTGGTCCGGAAGGGTCTGTTTTTACTGCGACATTTGATTGAAGTACATTATAACTTCCCCCATTCGGTCCAGTTAAATCCATATCATATCCTGAAATATCAACATTTTCAATAACAATTCCAGGATTGCTTTGTGAGCCAGGAGGAGCGATGAATACATGTTGAAAATCAATCCCATTTTTTGTTACTCCAGGAAGGGTAATTGTGAAATATGTTTTCGTACCTACAGGATTGGATAACTTTAAAGAAATTGCACCTTTTTTAAGTCTGATTTTTTTTAGTTGAACATCTTTTAAATCAATCGGATGTTCTTCGATTTGTAAGGGGTTTACAAAATTTGAACCGGGTGTTAAAACTAAACTATTTACAGATAAAATGTAATTTGTCTTAATCGTAGTATCAGGGATTGTAATGAGATCAGAAAGATTAATATCCATTAATGTTCGATGTAAATCCAATTCATACATACCTGATGATAAAACAGATAATGTCGAATCATTTACAAATTTATCCAATGAAATAGTGTCATTTACAACAGGAATATTCCAATCTGAATCCCAAGATGTCTTTTGTTTTCGACAGGAAAACAAAAAAACGCTTGTTATAATAAGAAGTATAATTTTTTTCATAATCGTATTATATCAAACGTTTTATATTTTAAAAGGTTGGTAATCTTATGCTCTTTCTATAACAACAGCGTATCCTTGACCAAGTCCGATACACATTGTGACAAGTGCATAACGTTTATTTGTTTTTTGTAATTCAATCGCTGCTGATAGTAATATTCTAGCGCCTGACATTCCAAGTGGGTGACCTAAAGCGATTGCACCTCCGTTTGGATTAATTCTTGGATCATTATCTTCTAAACCTAATTCACGTGTACATGCAAGAACTTGAGCAGCAAACGCTTCGTTTAATTCTAAAATATCCATTTGGTCTAACGTTAAACCAGCTCTTTCAAGTGCTTTTTTAGATGCATAAACGGGACCGATTCCCATAATTCTTGGTTCAACACCTGCTATAGCTCCAGAAATAATTTTAGCTAATGGTTTTAAATTGTGTTTTTCAACAGCTTCACCTGAAGCGATTAATAATGCTGCAGCACCATCATTTAAACCTGATGCATTTCCAGCAGTTACCGTTCCGTCTTTTTTGAAAGCAGGTCTTAAACCTCCTAATGTATCTAATGTTGTTTCCGGACGAGCAAACTCATCTTGTTGGAAAACGATTGGGTCTTTCTTTTTTTGTGGAATTGAAACTGGAATAATTTCTTCAGCGAATCGACCAGATTGAATAGCCTTTGCAGCTTTTTCTTGTGACCAAGCTGAGAATTTATCTTGTGAAGCTCTGTCGATTTTATACATTTCAGCTAAATTTTCAGCTGTACCTCCCATGCTGTCAACACCATATAATTCTTCCATTTTAGGGTTGATAAAACGCCATCCAAAAGATGAATCATACATTTGAGCATCACGACCGTATGCAGATGAAGTTTTTGAGATAACCCAAGGTCCACGTGTCATATGTTCAACACCACCAGCGATGTAAATATCACCAGCACCATCTTTAATCGCTCTAGCAGCATTCATTGTAGCAGCCATTCCTGAAGCACACAATCTATTCACAGTTTCACCTCCTAATTGGTAAGGTAAACCAGCTAATAAACTTGACATTCTAGCAACATTTCTGTTATCTTCTCCTGCTTGATTAGCACACCCCATAATAACATCTTCGATTAGTAAAGGATCAAGATTTGGGTGACGATCCATCAGTCCTTTTAAGGCGATAGCTCCTAAATCATCTGCTCTAACTGGTGCTAAAGTTCCACCAAAACTTCCAATGGCAGTTCTAACACCATCTACAATATATACTTCTTTTGACATAGTTCAAGTTTTACGGCTTTAAAGGTAATCATTTTGATAAATTAATAACAATTTTAGTTCATAACATGGAACGATTATTTCGTGTAATTAATTAGATTTTTCCTTTGATTATTTCAGTTTGAGTGGGTTTATTCGTCAAAATGTAAATTAAAATTATTTGAAGATTGTCCAAGTGTGTTGAAAACTTCTAATTCAAAAAAATATTAAGTCTTAGTATATTCGAAAACGCTAAAAATTTAAAACCAGAGAAAGTGAAGTTAAAAAAATCTACTATTTTATCTATTGTGTTGTTTTTCTCGATGGGCGTTTATGCTCAATTGGAAGATTTAACACCGGCAGAAATTGCCTATAGAGATTCAATTGCGAAGTTAAATTCCCAAAATGATGCAATCGCAAAAAGTCAAGAAGCTTATAATAAAGGTATTCAGCTTTTTGGTGAGAAAAATTACAAAGGAGCAATTGAACAATTCTCTACATCTGTAAAATTAGATCCAAAATTTACGGGAGCTTATTACAATAAAGGAGTTGCAGAAAACGAAGCAGAATTGTATTCGGAAGCATCAAAAACGTTGAATGAGTTAATTAATATTGATCCAAATTATTCTAAAGCTTATTTTCAAAGAGGTAGAGCTTTTCAAGGTCAAAGTGATTATTTAAATGCTGAGAAAGATTACGAAAAGTCAATTCAGATTGATCCAAAGAGCGCAAAAGCATATTACAATTATGGTACTTTACGTTTTTTACAAGCAGATTATAATGGCGCAATCAAATATTTCACGAAAGCAATCGAATTAGATCCAAATTATGCTTTTGCATATAATGATCGTGGAAGTTGCTACAGAATGTTGGAGAATTATCCGAAAGCAATTCAAGAGTATGAAGAAGCTGTTAAGAAGAATCCAAAATTGGCTTTTGTTTTAAATAACATTGGAACAACACGTAAGAAAATGAAAGATTATATAGGAGCATTAGCAGCTTTTAATCGAGCGATTTCTGTAGATGCCAATTTTTATTTAGCTTATAACAATCGTGGTGTAACGTTAATGGAACAGGGGAAATTAGATGATGCGAAAAAAGATTTTGAAAAAGCATTAGCAATTAATCCTAAATATGCACCAGCAGCTTCAAATTTAAGTGCTGTATATTTTAAACAAAAAGATTACAAAAAAGCATTAGAATTTGGTGATAAAGCAGTAGGTGCTGATCCAAAATATGCAAGTGCTTTTATCAATAGAGGTATGGCTAGAGAGATGAATCGTGACTTGAATGGTGCTTGTGAGGATTGGCATAAAGCGAAAGACTTAGGTGCTGAAGCAGGGAAAACGTATTATTCAGGAAATTGTAACAATTAAATCTAGAAATCATGCTTAAAAAATATATATTATTACTTATCGTATTTGTAGCAACTTCTAGTTTGTTTGCTCAAAATGTTGAATTTAAATCATCTAATTTTAAAGACAATAAAGACGGATTGAAAAAAGCACAAGATGCAATTGATGCAGGAGATGTTTTTTACAAATTAGGAAATGAAGCATTTTTTAATGTTCAAAATACAGGATTGAATTATCAAAAAGCTTTAAAACAATATGATGTTGCTCAAAAATTCAATCCAAATAATGGAATGTTGAATTTTAAAATTGGAGTTTGTTATGCGAATTCAAATGATCCTTTTAAAGGAATTGAATACATCAAAAAAGCAAAAACATTAGATCCAACGTGTGATCCATTTTTAGATTATTATGTTGCTTTTTCATTGCATTTGGAAAAGAAGTTTGATGAAGCGATTGTTGCTTACCAAGCATTTGAGACGAATTACAAAAAGGCTGATAATTTCGCGAAATTTGTGACTCAACGTAAAAATGAATGTAAATTAGGGAAAACATTAGTTACTTCAAGTGTTAGAGCTTGGGTAGATAATGTTTCTGAATTAAATACTGAATTTGACGATTATGCACCATCAATTTCAACGGATGGTTCTGAGTTAGTTTTTACATCTAATCGACCAAACGCACATACTCCAAATGAAATAGGTGGATACGATAAAGATATCTATTCTTCTACCTTGACAAATGGAAAATGGTCAACACCAAAAGATTTGCCAGGAGCTATTAATACACCAGTTGATGAAGTTTCTGACAATATGAACTACAGTGGAACAGGTATGTTGTTGCATAGGGATGTTGCAGGACAAACAGATATTTTTGAATCAAAATTACAAGGTTTAAATTGGTCTGACCCTGTAGCTTTAAGCTTTTTAATTTCTTCTCCAAAATCAAATGAGCGTTTTGCTTCTTATAGTAGTGATGGTTGGAGTATTTACTTCGCAAGAGATAATGATAGCAAAGAAAATGGTTTTGATATTATGAATTCAGCGATGCAAAATAAAATGTTAAAAGATTTTATGACAGCATCTTCTGTAAGTATTGTTAACTCTAAATTTGATGATGGACCAATTTACATTCACATCGATGGAGAAACAATGTACATCGCTTCTGAAGGAAATGAATCAATGGGAGGTTTTGATATTTTTGTTTCAAAAAGAATGCAAGGATCTTGGTCTAAACCAGTAAATATGGGCTATCCAATTAATACACCTTATGATGACTTCTTTTTTGCTTCAACGGCGAATGGAAAATTTGCTTACATCGCATCTAATCGTGAAGGAGGAAAAGGTGGTTATGATATTTACAAAGTAACTTTCTGGGGACCTGAGAAAAAACCAATTTTTGATGTAGAAGATTATTTATTAGCTTCAGTTGCTATGCCAGTGAAAGATCATCAGATTGAAGCAGCAGTAGATGTAAATAAAAAATCATTTACAGTATTCAAGGGAACAACTATTGATGCAATGACAAAGAAACCTGTTGAAGCAGAAATTGAAATTACGGACAATGTTACTGGTAAAATTATTGAAACATTCACAACGAATAGTGCGACAGGTAAATTCATTATCACATTGATTTCAGGTAAGAATTATGGTATTGCAGTAAAAGCGAAAGGCTATTTGTTTCACTCAGAAAATTTTGATATTCCAGCAGGAAGTGGAGACAACTTAGTGAACACAGTAATCGAGTTGAAAAACATCGCTATTGGAAGTAAAATTGCGCTTCGAAATATCTTTTTTGACATGGGGAAAGCAGTTTTAAGAGCTGAATCAAATGCCGAGTTAGATCGTTTAGTGAAGTTAATGAAAGATGTTCCAACGTTGAAAATTGAAATTTCAGGACATACAGATAATACTGGTTCTGCAACGATTAACGAAACATTATCTCAGCAAAGAGCGGAAGCAGTTGTTGCTTATTTAGTAAGTAAAGGAATTGTAGCTGCTAGGATGACAGCAAAAGGTTATGGTTCGAGCAGACCAATTGCCTCAAATTCATCTGACGAAGGAAAACAACAAAACCGAAGAACAGAATTCGAGATAAAAGGAAACTAAAAGGATATAATAAAGAAAAGGGGTTTTGAATTAGTTCGAAATCCCTTTTTTTGTTACTTTAATTAGAGAATAAGGTTAATCCAAAATTCAAAATCTAAAATCCAAAATTATAAAAGCGGCTTAATTATTGACAACTCATACTTGATAAACTCTAAGTAATATGAATAAAGTTCGTTTGAAAGCTGTTAACTTTGCAGTTCTTAGTATGAAAAAAATGAAAAAAATTGCAGCAATAGGATCAATAGGAATGTTCTTGTTTTTAGCTTGTTCTCAAGGTCAAAATAAAGAATTAGCACCTCAAAAAAAGAAAATTGAAATTCCAAAACATTCAATCGAATTTAAACTTTCAGATTATTTAACTGAAAATAAAGACTTAGATGCAGAAGTAGAAAAGATTTTTGCTTCTTTAGATGATACAGCAATTGTTGCTCAGTTAATTATGCCAGCTGTTGGGCGTTTAGGTCAGACAGAAGCTACAATTAAGCAACACATTAAAGATCGAATTATTGGTGGTGTTTTGATGTTAAATGGAACAAAAGATGGTTTCACATCATGGATTAAGAATTTCGAAGCAATGAATGATTCAATTGGAAATATTCCATTTTTATATAGCGCTGATGCTGAACCAAGTCTAGTAAATAGAAAAATCGAAGGTTCAGTTAAAGTGAAAAAAGCAAACGAAATGACTTCAATCGATGAGGTTACTGCTTGTGCAAAAACAATTTCTTCAGATTTAAATGCAATTGGGATTAACTATAATTTTTCACCAGTTGTAGATATGTCGCCTAATACAACGGTTGGATTTAGAAGTTTTGGAAAAGTTCCTGCGAACATTATTCCTTGGTCAAATGCGTTTATTCAAGAAACTCAAGCGCACAATATTTTGGCAACTGCGAAACATTTCCCTGGTCACGGTTTAGTTTCTGGAGATACACATAAATCGTTACAAATGATTGATGGAGAATTGAAAGAGATTGGAAATTATCCTGAATTAATCAAAAATGGAGTATTGTCAATCATGGTGGCGCACATTGGTGTAAAAAACAATTCAAAATACGATACTAAAGGAATGCCAGCGACAACTTCAGAGATTATTGTAAAAGGATTATTGAGAGAAGAATATGGATTCAAAGGATTGATCGTTACAGATGCAATGAATATGGGTGGTGTAGCTTCGATTCCTCAAGCAGAAGTGAAAGCGGTGAATGCAGGTTGTGACATCGTATTAATGCCTTTAGATGCAAAGAAAGCACATGCTGATTTGATCAAAAAATACAATGAAGACAAAGAATTTAAAGCAAAAGTTGATGCTTCAGCGAAACGAATTATTCGTATGAAAATTTGCGTTGGACTTTTGAAAAAATAAGCTTAGTTAATAAAAATAAGAAAGCTTCAATCTACTTAAGATTGGAGCTTTTTTTTGTTTTTCACTATTCTATTGAAAATAAACACCAAACTATCATCTGTATTTAACTAAATCACTTAACTTTGCAAGCATAATTTTTAAATGTCATGATTAATATTACACTTCCTGACGGAACAGTAAAACAATTTAATGCAGGTGTTACAGCACATGATGTAGCAATGAGCATTTCAGAAGGATTGGCTAGAAACGTACTAGCAGCAAAAGTAAATGGAGTAGTTGTTGATTCAACGAGAACCATTACTGAAGATTCGACCTTACAATTGTTGACCTGGAATGATACGGATGGTAAATCTACGATGTGGCATTCATCAGCGCATTTAATGGCTGAAGCAATTGAATTTTATTATCCAGGAGTTAAATTAGCGATCGGGCCACCAGTTGCTAATGGTTTTTACTATGATGTTGATTTTTTAGAAAATACTATTTCTGAAAAAGATTTAGAGAAAATCGAGCATAAAATGAAAGAATTGGCGAAACAAAAAAATAAATTTGTTCGTCAAGAAATTTCAAAAGCGGAAGCGATTGCATATTTCACAGAAAAAGAAGATCCATATAAATTAGAGTTACTTGAGAATTTAGAGGATGGAAACATCACTTTCTATACACAGGGTGAATTTACTGATTTATGTCGTGGACCACATATTCCTGATACAGGATTCATCAAAGCAGTAAAATTAACTTCTATTGCAGGTGCTTACTGGAGAGGAGATGAAAAAAACAAACAATTAACACGTATTTACGGTATTACATTTCCGAAACAAGCAGAATTAACTGAATATTTAGAGAAAGTTGAAGAAGCCAAAAGAAGAGATCACCGTAAATTAGGTAAAGAAATGGATTTATTTGCGTTCTCTCAAAGAGTAGGGCAAGGGCTTCCATTGTGGTTACCAAAAGGTGCTGCTTTAAGAGAAAGATTAGAAAATTTCTTGAAAAAAGCACAGAAAAAAGCAGGTTACAGTCAAGTAATTACTCCTCATATCGGAAGTAAAGAATTGTACGTTTGTTCTGGGCATTACGAAAAATATGGTGCTGATTCATTTCAGCCAATCAATACACCGGATGATAACGAAGAGTTCTTGTTAAAACCAATGAACTGTCCTCATCACTGTGAGATTTTTAAAACTAGACCTCGTTCTTACAAAGATTTACCAATTCGTTTTGCGGAATTTGGAACAGTTTATAGATATGAGCAAAGTGGTGAGTTACATGGTTTAACACGTGTAAGATGTTTCACACAAGATGATGCACATATTTTCTGTAGTCAAGATCAAGTAAAAGATGAGTTTAAGAAAGTAATTGATTTAGTGTTATATATTTTCAAAACATTAAAATTCGATAATTTCAAAGCTCAAATTTCATTGAGAGATCCTGAAAATCCAACAAAATACATTGGAACAGATGAAAACTGGACGAAAGCTGAAAATGCAATCATCGAAGCAGCAGCAGAAAAAGGTTTACCAACTGTTGTTGAATTAGGAGAAGCAGCATTCTACGGACCAAAATTAGATTTCATGGTGCAAGATGCTTTAGGAAGAGAGTGGCAATTAGGAACAATCCAAGTTGATTACAATTTACCAGAGCGTTTTGAATTAGAATATACAGGAGCTGACAATCAAAAACACAGACCAGTAATGTTGCATAGAGCACCATTCGGTTCAATGGAACGATTTGTTGCTGTGTTGTTAGAACATTGTGCTGGTGACTTCCCATTATGGTTGACAACAGAGCAAGTTGCTATTCTTCCGATCAGTGATAAATACAACGAGTATGCAGAAAAAGTTTTAGAATTGCTAAATAATTCCGATATTCGCGGTTTCGTTGACGATCGTAGTGAGAAAATAGGTAAAAAAATTCGTGATTCAGAATTGAAGAAAATACCTTTCATGTTAATTGTTGGAGATAAAGAAGCTGAAAATGAGGAAGTTTCTGTTCGCCAAAGAAGTGAAGGAGATTTAGGATCAATGAAGATTGAAGAGTTTGGACAATTAGTTCAAAAAGCGATTGAAATCGAATTATCAATAAACGCATAATAAATTGAATGAGAAAAGACTTTAGAAAACCAAATTTAAAGAGAGAAGATAACGATAAGCACAAGATTAACGAGAAAATTACTGCTCGTGAAGTGAGAATTGTATTTGAAGGACAAGAACCACAAGTAATGAAAACATCTGAGGCGATTCAATTAGCTGAAGAACAAGAGTTAGATTTAGTTGAGATTTCTCCAAATGCTGTTCCTCCTGTGTGTAAGATTATGGACTATCGTAAGTTCTTATACAATCAAAAGCGTAAAGAGAAAGAATTAAAAGCGAAACAAAGTAAAATTGTCATCAAAGAAATCCGTTTTGGACCAAATACTGATGAGCACGATTTTAACTTTAAATTAGCACATGCACGTAAATTCTTAGAAGAAGGAAGTAAGTTGAAAGCTTATGTATTCTTTAGAGGACGTACTATTGTATTTAAAGATAGAGGAGAATTATTATTGTTGAAATTCGTTACTGAATTGGAAGATATTGGTGCTGTAGAGCAAATGCCGAAATTAGAAGGGAAACGAATGATCATTATGATTAATCCTAAGAAAAAATAATATTAGTCATTAGTTTTGAGTCATTAGGCAGTAGTTAGTTGCTAATGCCTATTGCCTTTTTAACTAATGCCTTAAGGACTGTATAGAGGTAAACTTTAAAAACGAAGAGAGATGCCAAAAATGAAAACTAAATCTAGTGCAAAGAAGAGATTCACTGTAACTGGAAGTGGTAAAATTAAAAGAAAACACGCTTTTAAAAGTCACATCTTAACTAAGAAGTCGACAAAGCAAAAAAGAAATTTGACGAAAGCTGGATTAGTTCATCCTGCTGATATGTCAAATATCAAATTACAATTGTGTATGAAATAATTGAAAGCTTAGCTTTCGATTATACACAATCATTAGTGCAGCAATGTACTAATAAAAAATAGTCTGAATGATCAGACTGGTTTAGTATTGTTAACCCGATATTTGAGTACAAAGTTTTCTGCGACAATGAAACACTCACTATCAAAAAACTAAAAAATTATGCCAAGATCGGTAAACCATGTTGCTTCAAGAGCTCGTAGAAAGAACTTTATGAAGCTTGCCAAAGGTTACTTTGGAAGAAGAAAAAATGTTTGGACAGTTGCTAAAAATGCAATTGAAAAAGGATTAAATTACGCATACGAAGGTCGTAAGCAAAAGAAAAGAAATTTCCGTTCTTTATGGATCGCTCGAATCAACGCGGGTGCTCGTCAACACGGAATGAGCTATTCTCAATTCATGGGTGCTATCCACAAAAGTGGAATTGAATTGAACCGTAAAGTTCTTGCTGATTTAGCAATGAACCAACCGGAAGCATTCAAAGCAATTGTGGAAACAATTAAAAAATAATTAAGTAACCTTAGGGAACTCTATACAGCTTAAGCCATTCACAAAGTGAATGGCTTTTTTGTTTCCAATAGCTCATCACTTTTAACTTTACATTATTAACTAAATAAAATGAAACCAACAAAAACAGATCAGGCCTTCTGGAATCAAAAAGAATCCTTTATTCAGGAATTAACTGAATTGATTGAAGTTTTTAAACAGCAATTGGAAGAAGAAAAAATGTCTACTGGGGCAATCAGTGGTCATTATCGTGTGGCGTCTCTTTTTGTGAAGCATATCAAAGATTTTACCGATCATCTTACTTTTGAAGAAATAACGGTTTCCAATGCGAATAAAAAGTTCTTATTGCACGTCAAATGGGAAGGATTGACGGATTGGGATCCAAAAGAGATTAAATTAAAATTAAAGCGTTTCGTTCAGTTTTTAGCTACCAAAGGGCATGTTAATGAGAATGTATTGGGGAGTTTGTAGTTTATTATAACATCCCGATCTTATTGGATTTGTTATCCTATTTGAATGATTCTTGAATATTTTTATGTGATAAGTAAAAATGTTATAATATTTTTATAACTTTATTTCTATATTTGCATAGAAATGAAACTAACCGGAACACATAAATTATTAAAATTAAAAAAGAAAAATATAGGATACATTATTCTGATTTCCCTCCTTGAGGAGGGATTAAAGGGAGGTGACTTCGTGAATTAATTCGAGAAATTCGATTTCATAATTTTTACTTTTTTGATTTACATATCCATCGATCTTTGGTACTTATTGAATTTGGAGAATTTGAAGAAGCGGCAGTCGTTTGGTGCGGTTCTCATGATGAATATGAGTCGGTATTTAAGAATAATAAAGATGTCATCCGTAAATGGTTGAAAGTAAATGAATGGATTGATTAACTATAAATTTTGAAAGATGAAAACACAATTAGACATAAAAAAACTTTTAAAAAAAAGGTGTTATTTCAAACGAGTTGGAATTTGAACGGGCATCTATTTTATTGAGAAAACTACGTTTATTAGCGAAAGAAGATAAAGAACTAAATAAGCTTCGATTAGAACTGAAACAATTAATCATTGATTTTGAAAAGAGGAATTGGAATCCAGAAGTTGAAATTACTGAAGTTCAATTGAAAGAAAGTGATTATGCAACTTTTATAGCAGAACAAGAGCGTGTGTTTTTATTAAATCGAAAAGAACACATTCAAGAGCGTTTGTCTGAATTTGGTTTAACACAGCAAGAATTTGGAGCAATTTTAGGACACGGAAAATCGTATATTTCTCAATTAATGAATGGTGTTTATCCTTTTTCTAATAAAGATTTAATTATCATTCACCGTCTTTTTGATATAAAATTAGAATATCTTATTTTAACAATACTTCCCTCTGAAGAACGTCTAAGAATTAATGATACTATTTCTAAAATTAAAATAACAAAGAAAGCAACGAGCTTGAAATTGAAGAAGATGGATTTGTTGAAAGCGGTTTGATAGTTGGGTGTTTATTGCAAAAGCTACAGTTTGATATATTACCAAATCAGTAGAAAAATAATCAAATTTCTTATTTTATTAATAGTCTTGAATCAATACATTTACCAATTGAAGGAAAAATTTTACTGTATTCAATTTTAACACAATTTAATTGTTTAATTTTATTTATTTCTCTTATTTTACAGTCTATAAAAGGTATGCTTGAAATATAATTTTCACCGTTAACGTTATATTTAAATACAATCGTTTTAACACCTCTTACACTACCAATTCGCAGAAATCTTGAACAAACAGTGTTTGTATTGTGTTTAAGTATCTTTAATAAAATAATAATACTCAATAAAGTAATAGTTAATGTCAAGAAAAAGCCTCTAAATTTTCTCATAGTTTTATTTTTTTACTGGTATAGTACTATTTGACCCAGAATTCCAAGCATTAATTCCGCTACCATAAACAAAAGAATTAAATGGTTTTTTACGAATTCCACCGAAGTTACATATACTTCCATATATTAGATCATTAGTGAATACTCTAGAATCCTTATTTATACACATAATTGCCCTCGCTCCGCTGGATTTGCAATCCTGCGGTATCGATAATCCAAATCTAGAAAATATAATCTAAAAAGTAATCAGTCGTGTTGGTATTTTGTAAGGCTTAAAATACTTTCTTAATATAGTGGAATTATTAAGTTCAATTTAGGTTATATAAAAAAAGCAGGATTTTTTATCCTGCTTCAAAGTATTTCAACTTTTCTTATCTCTTAGGATAAGAAAAGCTACTCATATCCACTTCGTAAATGTCTAAACTTGATTTTTGTCCGATTACTTCTGAACCAGCTAAAACAGCTTTTTTCATTTCTGGGTAATATTGGAAATGAGAATCGTTGTTTACAGTGTTTATCATAAGACCAAGGTTGACTGGTTTTGTCCAAACATTTTCTCCAACGTTTTCTGAAACAAAAACATCTAGACCTCCCATTCCTGGATGACCGTCAGAACTGAAGAATAAGAATCTTCCGTCAGCTGAGATAAATGGAGTCGTTTCTCTTCCTTTAGAATTGATACTATCAGATAGAGCGATTGCATCTCCCCATTTTTTACCAACTTTATGTACTACGTATAAATCAGTTGAGTTTTTTAGATTTCGATCTGAAACAAAATACATTGTGTTTCCATCAGCAGTTAAAGTTGCTCCACTTTCAAAAAATGAAGTATTGATTGTTTTGTTTTTGATGATTTTTGGAGTTGACCATTTTCCTTTATCTGTGAAAGTGATTTCGCAAATTTCTGCACTAGAAGTTCTATTCTTTTTAGATTCTAACATAGAAGTATTCATCGTCATATACGCCATTAATCCATTTGGAGCAATCCAAGTAATCGCATCATGTCCTTCCGAGTTGATACGGTCAATATCGTTTGTGATACTATCCCATTTTTGATCATCACCATTCCATTCAGCACGATAAATATCTTCAAAAAACTCTTGATCATCTTCTAAATTTGTTTTTCCACCTTTGGTATTATTTCTTCTAGAAGTAAAATAGATTTCTTTTCCACCTTTTGATAAGATTGGCGCATATTCGTTAAAACCAGAATTTACTTCTCCTTGTAATTTTACTCGTAATGATTTTTTACCAGCAGCTTTTTCTGCATGAACAAAATTACATTGATCAATTTTCTCGTTGATTTTTAATTCTTTAACTCTTGTTTTTGATAATAATGTTAAACATTTGTTATAGTAAACAAGTGCCGAATCAACTTGACCAACATTGTGAAAACTTTGTCCTATAATTTCAAAAACTTCTTTATCAACATTTTCTGGATCAGTATGTAATGATTCTTTCGCATATTTCAATGCAAAACCAAAGTTAGACATATGTAAGTGACAACTTGAAATCCAGTAAGTTGGTTTCCAGCTATAAGGATCTTTTGCAGCGGCTTCTCTAAATAAATTTAAAGCATCTTTAACTTTTCCTTCATCAAACAATGTTCTACCTTCATCAACTAGAAGCATCGCTCCAGCTTTGTCCAATAGTTTAGTTGTAGAATCTGGAGGAGCAATTAAAGAGCTATTAGAAGCACTTGCATTAAATGAAATAGTAGCGATAAATAAACCGAAAAGTAATCTTAAATACATATGATAATTATAACAAAATTTGATTTTGGAAATAAAGATACAAATAAAAGAATAATACCTCCGAAATCTTTAAAACTTAATCTATTTTGTTGATAAAATTGATCTTTAACTTTATCGATAAACTACTCTATAGTTCATATGGAATTACTATCTTTGACCTTTCTTTTTTGAAAAATATAGATTGTTTTTAACACGAATAGTTAGATAAATTAATACTTAAATAATGATTTTAAACGCACTTACAGCAATTTCTCCAGTAGATGGAAGATACCATTCAAAAACACAAGAATTACAACCATTTTTTTCTGAGTTTGGTTTATTTAAATATCGTGTTATTGTAGAGGTTGAGTATTTTATTGCTTTAGTAGATGCAGGAATTGAACCTTTAAGTGATTTTCCAAAAGCTAAATATGCTGATTTGAGAGCATTGTGTACTAATTTCTCAGAAGAGGATGCTTTATGGATCAAAGACACTGAAAAAGTTACAAATCATGATGTGAAAGCGGTTGAATATTTCTTGAAAGAGAAAATGACAGCTTTAGGTTTAGAAAAATATTTAGAATTTATCCATTTCGGTTTAACTTCTCAAGATATCAATAATACGTCAATTCCGCTTTCATTAAAAGAAGCGATTGAGCAAGTCTATTTGCCATTTGTAAACAAATTAGTTACAAAACTAACTACAATTCAATCGGAGTGGAAAGACATCCCAATGTTAGCTAGAACGCATGGTCAACCAGCTTCTCCGACACGTTTAGGGAAAGAGATTCAAGTTTTTTCTGAGCGTTTACAAAAACAAATTGACATCTTAAAAAACATTCCTTTCTCTGCGAAATTTGGTGGAGCTACAGGAAATTTCAATGCGCATTTTGTTGCGTTTCCAAATCATGATTGGGTTTCTTTTGCAAATGATTTTGTAAACAACCGTTTAGGATTAGATAGAAGTCAAACGACAACTCAAATTGATCATTACGATAATATTGCTGCATTATTTGATGCTATGAAACGTATCAATACGATTGTATTAGATTTAGATCGTGATATGTGGACATACATTTCAATGGAATATTTCAAACAACGATTGAAAGAAGGAGAAGTAGGTTCTTCAGCGATGCCACATAAAGTAAATCCAATTGATTTTGAAAATTCAGAAGGAAACATTGGTTTAGCGAATGCAATTTTGGAGCATTTAGCATCTAAATTACCAGTTTCAAGATTACAAAGAGATTTAACTGATTCTACTGTTTTACGTTCAATTGGAATGCCATTTGCTCATACTTTAATTGCTTTCAAATCTACTTTACAAGGATTAGATAAATTGTTATTGAACGAAAGTGCAATTGAAAAAGAATTAGAAAACAATTGGGCGGTTGTTGCTGAAGCGATTCAAACGATTTTAAGAAGAGAAGGTTTTCCAAAGCCTTATGAAGCTTTAAAAGGATTGACACGTAAAAATGAAGCAGTAACTCAAGTAACAGTTCACGAATTTGTTGATACATTGCCAGTTTCTGATGCTATTAAAACGGAATTAAAAGCAATTACACCAAGTAATTATACAGGTATTCAGTTGGTTAAATAATTTTAAATGAGATTTTTTGTTTTTTTCTTGGGATTAAGTATTGCATTCTTTTCTAGATCTCAAGAAACGATTGAATGGAGTCAATTGCTAAAAACAAAAGGTCAGGTCAATAAGATTTTACCGAATTCTGGTTCGGATTTTTACACCATTCGATTTCAAGGTGGAGCTTTATTAGGTTCAAATTATTTCAGTCACCATGAAAATTTCCTCTTGCAAAAAACAGGGAAAATTAAAGCTGCAGTAGAAAATAGTACGGCAACTATTGAATACGTTTGTATGATCAATAGTGCACCTTATGCTATTTTGATGGATAAGGTCGGTGATAAAAAAATTCTGTATGCTCAAAAGTACAGTCCAGAGTGTAAGCCGGTTGAAGATCCAATTAAGCTTTCTGAATATACTACACCAAAAAGCGGTTGGAAGAGTAGGGGATATTACAACTTTTTGTTCTCAAAAAACAGCGATTTCTTTTGCGTAGAATATGATGTTCCAGGAACGAAGGATGAAAACGAACGTTTTGGATACAGAATTTTCACCAAAGATTTTGAAATGATTGCACAAGGAGAATATGAATTACCATATTTGAAAAGTGAAGCACTTGTTGATAAACGTTATTTATCGAATACCGGTGATTATTTCATTTCTGTTAAACTATTTAAAGAAGAGGAAAAAAAACGTCTATTTAAAGATAATACAACACTTTCTAAAATTTTATTGATGCATGTAACTTCATCTGGTTTAGAGGAATATGAATTAGATTTGGAAGGAAAAAGGATAACAGATATGACGTTTTCATCTGATAATGATCGAATCATGACATTTTCAGGATTGTATGGTGATAAGGCTAAAAAAGAACAAGGGATAAAAGGCGTCTTCTATTTTCGTTTAAACTTTGATAAGAAAGAGATAATAAATTCTGGATTTCAGGAGTTTGATAAAGATTTTATTACGCAAGATTGGACAGATCGACAAAAAGATCGGGCTGAACGAAATGAAGAAAAAGGTAAAGGTTCACCAGAATTGTATAACTACGAGATCAAAGAGATGAGTACACTTTCAGATGGAAGTATCATTGGGATGTTGGAGCAATATTACATGAATGTTGTGACATACACAGACCCAAGAGGTTATTCTAGAACTACTTATTATTATCATTACAACGACATCGTAGCCTATAAAATTAGTAATTCAGGTGTTTTTGAATGGGTGAAAAAGATTCCTAAAACACAAATTACCTCAAATGACTATGGGTACTTTAGTTCAATTGGAAGTTATATCAATGATAATCATTTAGTGATCTTTTTCAATGATCATATCAAGAATTATAATGAAAATGGAACTTGGATAAGTAGTAACAATTATGAAGCAAGTTTCACTAAAAGATCAAGTACAGTTGCCAAAGTTGTAGTTGATTTGAAATCTGGTGATTTAAAACGTACCGCATTTCTGAATGTTCAGGAAACAAAAGCAATTGCTATCCCTAAATTATTTACAGTAGATTACAGTAAAAATGAAATGATCTTGTTTATGATTTACGGTAAAAAAGAGAAGTTCGGATTAATTCATTTTTAGCGAATTAATCTCTTGATTGATTTTTATCAATAATGTGAATGTCTCTTTGTTGGAAAGGAATTACGATATTATATTCTCTGAATAATCGATCGATTTCAAAGCGAATGTCAGATTTGTAAAAGCTAATATCCCAACTTTGATCTGCCCAAAATACAAGTTCTAATTCCATTCCATTTTCACCAAATTTTGCCAATCGAACTTCTACAGGTTGTGTCTTTTTGACTTTTGGATGACTCATAGCTGCTTGACGAAGTAATCTTGACACTAATTCTGTATCAGAACCATAAGCGACAGTTGTGTTGATTATAAAGCGTGTTAATTCTGAACCATGCGACCAGTTTTCTACAAATTCTTGAGTCAATTTTACGTTTGGCATAATCAATACATTTCCATCTCTCGTTTGAATTTGAGTTGTACGGACATTGATTTTTACAATTTTAGCAACAATTGATTCTTTCTCGGAAGTTTTACTTCCTAATTCAATAACGTCTCCAACTCTTATGTTTCCTTCAAATAATAATATTATACCAGAGATCATATCTTTAAAGACATCTTGAAGACCTAAACCTAAACCTACTAAAATCCCTGTGGATCCTAAAAGAATGTTTTCAATCTTCACTTCTAAAGCTTGTAAACTTAAGATACAAGCGAACATATAGATAGCGTATTTTGCTAATTGGATATAAACAAATTCAGAACCTTGATTAATGTTGTTTTTCTCTTTGAATTTTCTGTTGATATATAATTTTACAACATTTAAAAGCATTCGAGCACCAAAGAAAATAACGAAAATGATGATCACATGGTAAAATGATAAGTGGAATTTTTTACCGGCAATTATATTAAAGTTTAATAAATCGGTAAGTGTAACATTTTCATTGTTAAAATTAAAACTCCAAACTCCAATGTAAACGGCAAGGATATAAACACTTTGACTAATTAATCGAAGCCAAGTAGTTCGTTGACCTTCCATTCGAATATTTGCTTGAGTCAAATAACGCTTTAACAAACGGTGAAAAATTCTTCGAAGTCCGATAGAAGCTAAAACAATTAATGCAATGAAGAACAAGTTTAACAAGCATACTTTGTAAGGTCCTAAAGAAAATAACGTTGCGCTTAACATATTTTTATCCGATTATTCGTCCTAATTTTTCCGAAAATACAATTTTTACATTATCCAAAGCAATTTTTTCTGATATTAAATCTGCTAACTTGTCATTTTCATTTTCAATGTCAAGTGTTTCTAAAGCAGTTTCAATTTTCTTAATTCTTTGGTCTATTTTTCCCAATTTAAAATTGTAAATTGAATGTAAGATTGCATTTTGAAGTTTATCTAATTCTGTGTTGGTGTGAATATTGTGTTTGATTAACCAATTTGGGCTAACTTCATTGAGTTCTGTTTCAATATCAGTTACAAATTGAATAATTTCTTGATCTTCTAATTTTAAGAAATGACTCGGTTTGTAAAAGATGTTTTGAGCCAAACCTTCAACAATCAATTGATGAATTTTATTGTATAATGGTGTGAAAAACAACAATTCATCACGATCTAATTCATGACAAATTAATTCAACGACACTCGTTTTTATTTTAATTTTTTGATCGTTTTCATCAAATTGTTCAGTTTCAATTTCATACTGACCATATTTAATCATTTTACGAATTAAATCATATTCGTTATGATCAAAAGAGGAAACTTTTTCTTTTTGAACTGGTTGAGGAATTTCCTGAAATTCATTACTAGGATCAGGCTGAAAACTTTGCTGTTGAATGGGCTGTCTTTCTTGTTCTTGAAGTTGTTTAACAGCAGCAGTATTTCTACTTTTATTCAATTCATTCGTAACAATTTGTTCACTTAAGTCAAACTGTTTTGCAATTTCTTGTGTATAAATTGAACGTGTAATTTGATCAGGAATCAAAGAAACTGAATGAACTATTTCACGCACTAAATCAGCTCTTTTTATCGGGTCATTTCCACCATCTTTTAATAAGATATCTGTTTTAAATGAAACGAAATCTTGTGTATGTTCCTTAATGTATCTTTCTAGCTCAGAAGTGCTAACACTTTTTGAATATGAATCTGGATCTTCGCCTTCAGGAAATAATACAACTTTTACATTCATTCCTTCTTGAAGAATCAAATCGATACCTCTAAAAGATGCTTTAATACCAGCTGCATCACCATCGTAAAGAATTGTAATGTTCTGAGTATATCGGCGAATTAATTTAATCTGATCTTTTGTTAAAGAAGTACCAGAAGAAGCAACAACATTTTGAATTCCTGCTTGATACATACTGATAACATCCGTATATCCCTCACACAAGAAACAATTATCGTACTTAATGATATCTCCTTTTGAAAAGTAAAGACCGTATAATATTTCACTTTTGTTATAGATAATACTTTCAGGTGAGTTGAAGTATTTAGCTATTTTTTTATCTGTGATCAACGTTCGACCACCAAAACCTAATGTTCTTCCAGAAACACTGTGAATAGGGAACATAACTCGACCTCTAAAGAAATCAAATTGACGATCTTCTTTCGATTTTACAAGTCCTACTTTTTCTAAGTATTCTAATTTATATCCTTTTTCTAGAGCGGCTTTTGTGAAATCTGTTCCAGTATTTAAGCAATAACCTAATTGAAATTTTTTAATGATATCTAATCGAAATCCACGTTCTTCGAAATATGAAACGGCAATAGCTTTTCCTTCATCCGTTTCATGCATCGATTTCATGAAATATTCCTTCGCAAATTCATTGATGATATGTAAACTTTCACGTTCTGAAATTGCTTCTAATTCTTCTGCCGTTGCTGGTGTCTCTTCAGGAAGTTGAATGCTGTATTTATCAGCTAACCATCGTAATGCTTCAGGATAGGAAAAATGTTCTTTCTCCATTAAAAAAGAGACAACATTTCCTCCTTTACTTGTCGAGAAACATTTAAAAATTTGTTTGGCAGGTGAGACCATAAAAGAAGGTGATTTTTCATCTGTAAAAGGACTTAACCCTTTTAAGTTTGAACCAGCTCTTTTTAAATTCACAAATTCCCCAATGACTTCCTCAATTCGAGCAGTCTGTATAATTTCATCAATTATATGTGGGGGAATTTTTGCCATTCTTATTCTTTCGGTTGCCCGTAATCAGTTGTATTGATTAATTTGCCTTTTTCATCGTAAAACTCCCAAATACCAATTTGTTTATCGTTGCTATATTCTCCAACATAGCTGATTGCTCCGTTAGGATGTTTTACAATAGAATGTCCATTTTTTTTTCCATTTTCATAAAAGCAGATTGACATTTCAGTTCCATTTTTCGCCAAAAATGTCCATTTACCTTCTCTAATGTTGTTGTCTCCAACAGGTCCAGTAATTCTCACTTCTTTTTTTCCAGGATAATATTCTTTGTAAATCCCATCTTTTATTTCAATCAGATTTTCAACTTCAATTTTTTTTGGTTTTTCTTTTTCTTGTTCACCACAAGCAACAACCAAAACCAGCAAACTAAATAGGTATGCAAATTTCTTCATAATAAAATTTTAATTTTCTCTTTGTACAGTGAATTCAACCAATCCAATCAATGCTTTTTTTGCATCATTTTCTGGTATTTCTTTTAACAATTCTAGTGCTTGATTTTTTATTTCCATCATACGTTTGTACGCATAATCAATTCCACCATTTTGGATTACTAAATTGACAGCAATGTTCACTTTTTTAGGATCTTCATTATGGTTTTTAATAATGTTAATCAACTCCTTTTTAGTAGGTTTATCACAAACTGAAAGCGTGTGAATTAATGGAAGTGTCATTTTGCGTTCACGAATATCTAAACCAGTTGGTTTCCCTATTTTATCTGAAGCGCCATAATCAAAAATATCATCTTTGATTTGAAAAGCTAAACCAACCAATTCTCCAAATTGACGCATATTTGCAGCCTGATCTTCTCTATCTACTGATGAAGCAGCAGCTTCACAAACAGTGGCGATCAAAGAGGCTGTTTTTTGTCGAATGACGTCAAAATAAACCTCTTCAGTAATATCTAAATTTCTAGCTTTTTCAATTTGTAATAATTCACCTTCACTCATTTCACGTACAGCTCTCGCTACGATTTCTAAAAGGCGAATGTTATTTTTTTCAATCGAAAGCAAAAGCACTCTAGATAACATAAAATCACCAACTAAAACAGCAATTTTATTTTTCCATAATGCATTTACAGAAAAGAAGCCTCTTCGCTCATTGGCATCATCAACAACATCATCGTGAACTAAGGAAGCAGTGTGTAATAATTCTACTAATGAAGCAGCTGTATAAGTATTGTCATTGATTTTACCAAGCATTTTTGCCGTTAAAAACAAGAACATAGGTCTGACTTGTTTTCCTTTTCGCTTGATAATGTAATGAGTGATTTTGTCTAATAAAGGAACTTTAGACTTCATACTGTCGCGAAAACGAACTTCAAATTCGTTCATTTCCGTTTCAATCGGAGCCATTATTTCCTTTACAGTCATCATAAGTACAAATATAATAGTTTTTGGTCAATAGTTGATTTAGATTAGTCAATAGTTTTGAGAGGTTAATCAATAGTTTTTAGTCAATAGTTAATAGGGTTATTGAACTCAAAAATTTATATTAATTTTTAATTTGAAACATGCAAATTCAAAATTCAAAATTCATCATTCAAAATCTAGAATTTCAACATGTTCCCAGAAATGAGGATAACTTTTATTTACAGCCTCTGCTTCTTCGATTTCAATTTCATCTTCTGCGAAAAAAGCAGCGATTGCTAAGCACATTGCAATTCGATGATCATTGTGAGATTTTGTTTTACCACCTTCAATCGTTGTTTTTCCGTAAACATGCATAATATCTCCATCTAGTACTATATTTACTCCTAATTTTTCAAATTCTTCTTTTAAAACAACACCACGATTACTTTCTTTATGTTCTAGTCGATTAACACCTTTTATTTCAGATTTCCCTTCTGTTAAAGCTGCAAATGTTACTAAGGCAGGGAATAAATCCGGGCAATTTGTAGCATCAAATTTAAAAGGCTTACGATTTTCACCATTGATGTTGAATGTTTTTTCATGGAATTCAATCGAACAGTTAGCGGCTTCAAATGCTTTTAAAAGTGCTTTATCAGCTTGGTAACTAGCTAAGGTCAATCCTGTTAATTGAATATCCATCCCTAATGCTGATGCAACTAACCAATAACTTGCAGAGCTCCAGTCACTTTCAATGATATAATTACATGAAATGTATTTCTGTTTTCCTCCGATGATGAAATTCTCAAAATTTTGATTCTGAATAAAAATTCCGAATTGTTCCAAAGTATGAAGTGTCATTTGGACATATGGAAGACTATTTAAGTCTTGCACATTTACATATGTATCTTCGTTTGTCAATGGTAATCCCATTAACAGTCCAGATAAATATTGAGAGCTATCACTTCCTTTGAAAGAAACTGAACCACCAGTTACTGGACCTTTTATTTTTAAAGGTAAATAGCCATTTGTAGATTGAACTTTGGCTCCAATTTGAGTTAAAACTTCTTCGAAAAAAGGCATCGGTCGTTTTAAAATAGAACCTTTCCCAATAATAGAATATTCTCCATTGTTTGCTGCTGCAACAGAAGTGATTAATCGACATCCTAAACCACTTTCACCTACATTAATTTCAGCATTCGCAGGAAAGTTTTGAATACCTTTTATTGTCAATGAATTATCATTATTTGAAACAATTGTTGCTCCTAAAGATTCAATCGTTTTTAGCATAGCCAATTCATCATGACTATCACCAACATTTTTCAATAAACTTTCTCCTTTTGCCAATCCTGCAGCTAATATAGCTCGTTGCGAATCGCTTTTTGAAGCGGGAATTTGAATAATCCCTTTTCTCTTTCCTGGTTTAATTGTAATATTCATTTTTTTCTGTTTTTACTTCCCCCTTCGAAGGGGGAGTGAGGGGATGATAACGTAAATCTTTCAATTTGAAATTATCTAATATCTAACCTCTAAAGTCTAATAAACTATTTCGAATTCATCACTTTTGTCTGATGTCTAATCGATTCTTGATGCATTGCATCCATCATTTGGCGAATAAACATTTTTGAAAGCTTGTAATCATCTGATTTGTCTAATCGATGATTGATTATTTTTGCCCAATGTTCTTGTTGAAGAATCATGATGTTGTTTTCACGTTTGAATTTACCAACTTCTTCACTTAAAACCATTCTAGCTGAAAATAAATCGAATAAACGATCATCTAAATTGTTAATTTTTTCTCTTATGTCAGACAGAAAATCTGTATCGCAAGAACTAATATCATTTGAACGTAAAATCAAATTATCAATGATTGATTTTAATTGATCGGGAGTAACTTGTTGGGCTGCATCTGACCAAGCTTTATCTGGATTTGGATGTGTTTCAATCATCAATCCATCAAAATTTAAATCCAATGCTTTTTGTGATACTTCCAACAATAAATTTCTATTTCCAGTAATGTGACTTGGATCGCAAATAATAGGAAGATTTGGTAATCGTTCTCTCAATCCAATTGCTATTTCCCAAGTTGGTACATTTCTATATTTGGGATGTTTATAAATCGAAAATCCTCTATGAATCGCTGCTAAATCAGTGATTCCTGCTTTTTCAAAACGCTCGAAAGCACCGATCCATAATTCTAAATCAGGATTGACAGGATTTTTAATTAAAACAGGAATTTTTGTTCCCTGTAAAGCATCCGCAATTTCTTGAACAGCAAAAGGATTGACAGTTGTTCGTGCACCAATCCAAAGCACATCAATTCCAGCTTTTAAAGCTTGTTCTACGTGAATTTTATTAGCAACCTCCGTAGAAACAGGAAGTCCAGTTTCTTTACCAGCATCCACCAACCATTTCAAACCTTCTTCACCAACTCCTTCAAAAGAATCAGGTCGTGTTCTTGGTTTCCAAATACCTGCTCTTAAAATATTTGCATTACCATTTTGTGCAATTTCTTTACAAACTCCGATTAACTGATCTGGAGTTTCAGCACTACATGGTCCTGTTATCAAAAAAGGACGATTAGTATTTTTTATTGTTTCCTGTAAGTTCATCTTAATATTTTTAAAAATAAAAAACCCGTTTCAACTCAAAGTACGAAACGGGTTCAAATCTATATATAGCATTTTCCGAACGCACTCAGCGAGTTTTAAACCACCACCAAAAATTTTGTTTCGAAAAATTCATTGTCTCAATTTGTTGGTACAAAGATAAATGAAAAAAATTGAAATTAAATTTTGTTTTATGAAAATAATTTCTAAATCTTTGTCGCAGATGAAAACGAAATATACAAATACAAATTTTTGGTGGCGCTCAACTAACAGTTGGTGTGCGTGGCGTTAATTTGTAATTCTTTATAAATATTTTTAAACGGCTTGTCACACGACAAGCCGTTTTTTTTTTCACTTCCTTTTTATTTTTTTTATGATTTATTCAAAAATTACTCCGTTCAATGCGGATGTATACACTCCGGTGGAAATTTATCTTTCTTTAAGAAACCATTATCGCAAGACATGCTTATTAGAAAGCAATGAATATCAGTCTAGAAGCAACAGTAAATCTTTTATTGGAGTTAATCCGGTTATTGAGATAATGGTTAAAAATCAAGTAGTTTCAATTGATGTTGATGGAGTTTGTTCGGAAGAAATATTGAATCAAAATCAAGATTCAGTTGCTCAAATTCAGCAAATATTAGAACGATTTAAATTCAATAATCCTGAAATTGAAGGAAATGGTTTCTTTGGAAGATTTGGATTTGAATTTGCTTTGTTGACTGAAAAACATATTGAAAAAGCAAAAAGTGATCTAGAAATTCCTGACATTCATTTTTTTGTTTTTGAGCAAATAATTGTCATAGATCATTTTACTTCAAATGGTTATGTCATCTCAAATAGTTTTAATTCAGAAGAGTTGAAAGCAATGGGGATAACTCATTTACTTCAACGTAAACCATTTACTGAATTGCCATTTGAAACAATAGGAAATGAAAAATCAGATTTTACGGATGAAGAATTCGCTCGTATAGTGACAGATGCAAAATCTTCTTGTATGCGAGGAGATGTTTTTCAGTTAGTCGTTTCAAATAGATTTCAGCAATCTTTTTTTGGGGATGATTTTCAAGTGTATAGACAATTAAGAAGATTAAATCCATCACCTTATTTGTTCTATTTTGATTTCGAAAGTTATCGTTTATTCGGTTCTTCTCCTGAAGCACAATTAATCGTGAAAAAAGGAAAAGCAGAAATTCATCCAATAGCAGGAACGGTTTCAAAATCAGGTGATAAATCTGTAGATGATGAGCAGATTCATTTTTTAGTAAATGATGAAAAAGAAAATGCGGAACATACGATGTTGGTTGATTTAGCTAGAAATGATTTAAGCAAAGATTGTAAAAATGTCAAAGTGGAGATTTATAAAGAAATTCAACACTTTAGTCATGTCATTCACTTAGTGTCAAAAGTGACAGGTGAAGTTGATTCTACTGAATCGTTAAAACTTATCAGTAATTCATTTCCAGCAGGTACACTTTCTGGAACGCCAAAGCCAAAAGCATTGGAATTAATCGCTAAAACTGAAAAGTCAACTAGGGATTTTTATGGTGGAGCTGTTGGATTAATCGCTTCAAATGGTGATGTCAATATGGCAATTGTCATTCGAAGTATTTTGAGTAAGAATAATATTATGAATTATAGAGCAGGTGCGGGTGTAGTCATTAATTCAATAGTTGAAAATGAAGTGAAAGAAGTACATCATAAACTTAGAGCTGTTCGAACAGCTATTTCAAAAGCAGATTCGCAAAAAGAAGTAATTGAAAATTTAAAAATCGTATCAAATATTTAATAAAATGAAAATAGCTGTAATTGATAACTATGATTCTTTTGTTTATAACATCATTCGTTATGTGAAAGAATCGAATGTTGACGAAGTGATTGTGATGCGAAACAATGAAGTTGATTACGAAGTATTGGAGAAATGTGATGCCATCTTATTGTCTCCAGGTCCTGGTATTCCATCAGAAGCAGGTGATTTATTGAAAATAATTCGACAATATGGATCTTCAAAAAATATATTAGGGGTTTGTTTAGGGCATCAAGCAATTGCAGAGGTTTATGGTGGGAAACTAGAGCAATGTAAAGAACCAATTCATGGAAAAGCTTCTTTGATCCAGCATCAACAAATTGATTCCATTTTTGATTCAATTCCTCAAGAATTTGAAGTAGGACGATATCATAGCTGGAAAATTAATTCAAATGTCCCAAATGAGTTGGTGGTTACTGCTCAAACGAAGGATGGAGAAATCATGGCAATCAAACATCGTGACTTAAATATCAGAGGAGTTCAATTTCATCCAGAATCAATATTGACTCCACAAGGGCGAACAATGATTGAGAATTGGGTTTCGTCAGTTAATAATTAATAATTAATAGTTGAAAGTTATAAGTTCAAAATAAAATGAAAACACTGATACAAAAAGTACTAAATAATCAATCACTTTCTTCTCAGGAAGCATCAGAAATTATCCATGCAATTGCTGAGGAAAAGATGAATGATGCTCAAGTTGTAGCGTTAATGATTGGTTTACAAATGAAAGGTTTGAGTTTGGATGAAATTGAAGGATTTCGAAATGCGTTACTAAATCTTGCTTTAAAAATTGAATTAGATGGAACTAATGCAATTGATTTATGTGGAACAGGTGGAGATGGAAAAGATACATTCAATATTTCTACGACTACATCATTTGTTCTGGCAGCAATGGGAAATAAAGTGATCAAGCATGGTAATTATGGTGTAAGTTCATCTTGTGGATCTTCCAATGTTTTAGAAGCTTTAGGATACGTATTTACACATGATGAGAAAGAGTTAAACGAGCAATTAACGAAAAACAATATTTGCTTTTTACATGCACCTTTATTTCATCCAACGTTAAAAAAAGTAAGTCATTTGAGAAGAGATTTGGGGCTTAGAACTTTTTTCAATTCACTTGGGCCGTTGGTAAACCCTGTTCAACCAGCTTTTCAATTAACGGGAACTTATGATTTAGAATTAGCGAAAATCTACCAGCACTTATTGAAAAAGAATAGAACTGATTTTAGAGTAGTTTTTGGAATGGATGGCTATGATGAAATTACATTAACAGAACAAACACGCGTTTTAGGATTGAAATCAGATGAAGTGATCAATGCAAATTTGTTTGAATTGAAAAGTGTAAATGCGAGTACTTTGAAAGCTGGAAAAACGGTCGATGAATCGGCTCAAATTGTGAAAACAATTTTGAAAGGAGAAGGATCAGCTGAACAAACAAATGTAGTTGCAGTTAATACAGCAATCGCTTTAGAATGTTTTCATCCAACGACTTCGAAAATAGAATTATTTAATGAATCACTTTCATTTATTAAAAGTGGTCAAGCAGCAAAAACATTTAAATTTTAGAAAATATGGGAACAATTTTAGATACAATTATAGATCAAAAAAGAAAGGAAGTTGAATTGTTAAGATCAACATTCACGATTAAAGATTTTGAACAGAGTGTTTATTTCGATAAAAAGACAATTTCGCTTAAAGAAAAATTAGAAAATCAATTTGGAGTTATAGCTGAGTTCAAGAGAAAATCACCAAGTGCTGGTATTATTAATAGCGAACTAGATCCTGTTGAAATTAGTAAAATCTATGAGCAAAATGGAGCAAGTGCAATTTCAGTGTTAACAGATTCAAGCTTTTTTGGAGCAAAAGAAACGGATATCACAGAAATTAGAAAAACGGTTCAAATTCCAATTTTGCGTAAAGATTTTATTATTGATGAAATTCAATTATTCCAAGCGAAAGCGATGGGAGCGGATGTCGTTTTATTGATAGCAGAAGCATTAACGGAGCAAGAAATTTTACATTTTACAATTTTAGCTCAAGGTTTAGGATTAGAGGTGATTTGTGAGTTTCATGAAAAGAATCAGTTAAATAAAATTTCAGATTTGGTCGATATCATTGGTGTAAATAATCGAAACTTAAAAACACAAACGACAACAATCCAAACTTCTTTAGATGTGATTGATTTCTTGCCAAAAGATAAATTAATCATCACGGAATCAGGAATTAAATCAAAAGAAGATTTAGAATTATTAACTGAAGCAGGATATAATGGCGCTTTGATAGGAGAAAGTATTTTGAAAAGCAGTTCTATAAAGAGTTTTATTAATGAATTAAACTATTCAAAGGCATGAAAATAAAAGTTTGTGGATTAAAAGATCAAGAACAGATTAATGTTTTAGATCAGAATAATCAAATTGAATTTTTAGGATTTATTTTTTACTCAAAATCAAAACGATTTTTTGATCAATTACCCATTTTTACAAAAAATAGTAAGCGAGTAGGAGTTTTTGTAAATGAGGAAATAGATAAAATCATTGATATAGCTTCGTTTCATCAGCTCGATTACATTCAATTACATGGAGATGAAGATGTTGTTTATTGTAGAAAGCTGATGAATCAAATCATGAAGACCAATCAAAAGTTAAGTATCATAAAAGCGTTTGGAGTCGATGATAATTTTGATTTTAAACAATTGACGGAATTTGAAGCTTTGGTTGACTATTTTTTGTTTGATACAAAAACGGATGCATATGGTGGTTCAGGTAAAGTTTTTAATTGGGAAATATTAAATCATTATCAAGGGAATATTCCATTTTTATTGAGTGGAGGGATAAAAATTGAAATGGGAGATGAAATAAAAAATATAGATCACAAACGTTTCATTGGGATTGATATCAATAGTGGTTTTGAAATTAATCCAGGGAATAAAAATGTAGATAAAATAGATGAATTTGTAGAAAGTATTACAACTGTTTTAAATTAAGAAAGATGATAAGTGAAAAAAAATATACAGCAGTAGATGATTTAGGCTTTTATGGTGAATTTGGTGGTGCTTTTGTGCCAGAATTGCTAAGAGATAATTTAGAAGAATTAAGTTTGAATTATAATTTATTAAAGGAAGATGAAGCGTTTCAGAATGAATTTGTTTCATTGTTAAAACATTATGTTGGTCGTCCTTCTCCTTTGTATTTATCTCAAAAGTTGACGAATGAATATCAATGTCCAATTTTTTTGAAACGTGAAGATTTAAATCATACGGGGTCTCATAAAATCAACAATGCTATTGGTCAGATTTTATTAGCGAAAAAAATGGGTAAAACCGAAATTATTGCTGAAACAGGAGCAGGTCAACATGGTGTAGCTACAGCAACGGTTTGTGCGCTGATGGATATGAAATGTATTGTTTTTATGGGTGAAAAAGATATTGAGCGTCAAGCGCCTAATGTACAACGAATGAAATATTTGGGAGCTGAAGTGGTTCCAGCAACTTCGGGTAGTAAAACATTGAAAGATGCTACAAATGAGGCAATTCGTTATTGGATTAATCATACAAATGCCTATTATTTAATAGGAAGTGTTGTTGGGCCGCATCCTTATCCAGCAATGGTCGCATTATTTCAATCGGTTATTTCAAAAGAAATTAAAACACAATTAAAAGAACAAACGGGATCTGAAAATCCAACTAAAATCGTTGCCTGCGTAGGCGGAGGAAGTAATGCAGCTGGAGCATTTTATGAATATTATGATAACGAAGAAGTTGAGTTAATTGCCGTAGAAGCAGGTGGTATGGGTGTTGATTCTGGTCACACAGCAGCAACTTCAGCAGTTGGAAATCCAGGTGTTCTTCATGGAAGTTTAACATTGTTAATGCAAGATGAATACGGACAAGTAATTGAGCCTTATTCAATTTCAGCTGGTTTAGATTATCCAGGAATTGGTCCTTTACATGCACATACAATTCAAGTAGGAAGAACAAAAAGTATTTCCGTTACAGATGATGAAGCGTTAAAAGCGGCAAAGAAATTAGCTGTTTATGAGGGAATTATTCCAGCATTAGAAAGTGCACATGCCATTGCGGCCTTGGATAAAATTGATTTTTCTTCGAATGATGTTGTTGTAATCAATTTATCGGGAAGAGGAGATAAGGATATGGAAACGTATTTGAATTTTGAATGATGAATTAAAATTGAAAATTAAAATGAACAGATTTATAAAAGATAAAAAGCAGCTAAGTATTTTCATTACAGCAGGTTTTCCTACTTTGGATAGCACTGCAGCTCAAATACTAGAATTACAATCGAAAGGAATAGATTTCATTGAAGTTGGAATTCCATTTTCAGATCCGATGGCAGATGGTGTTGTCATTCAAGAATCAAGTTCAATAGCACTTGCAAACGGAATGAATATGGATGTTTTATTTGATCAATTAGATTCGATTAAAAATCAAGTTCAGATTCCATTAGTTTTGATGGGATATTTGAATCCAGTTTTGCAATATGGTTTGGAGAAATTTTTAAAACGATGTAAGGATTTAAAAATAGCCTCTGTCATATTGCCTGATATGAGTATTGAAATTTATGAGCGTTTTTATAAAGAATTATTTGAGAAATATGAGGTTTCAATGACTTTTTTAATAACTCCAACCACTTCGAATGAACGAATTCAAAAAGTTGTAAATGCATCTTCTAAAAGCTTCATTTATTTGGTTTCTCAAACAAGTATTACGGGTAAGAAACAAGCATTGGATTCAAGTCTATTTGAACGTTATTCTGAAATAAAGCAATTGTGTAAAGGTGTACCTGTTATGCTTGGATTTGGAATTTCCACTAAAGAAGATGTTGAAAATGCGCATCTGTCATGTGATGGAGCAATTATTGGATCAGCTTACATTCGAAGTTTGATGGAGAAAAAGGATTTAATAGCAGAATTGGTGTAATGACAATAATAGTCCAATAACATCTAGATGTTTAAGCTTTTTTTTGAGCATTGATAATAAAGTCCTTTAAATAATAGGGTTCAAAATAAGCGACATCTTCAAATTCTTTATTCGTAAATTTTTGAAAAGCTAAATCAACCTGACCAATTGCTGAAGAATGAATTGTTAAATCAGCAGTACAATTTCTAGTTTTCCAAATGTCTGCTAGTTTTTCAGCCCCATCTCCAAAATAGGCGAAAGGTTCAAATTCAGAATAGGAATTCTCATCTAAAATATCAGCTGAAATGGGTTTAATCAATTCGTCTTTTGAATTAAAAATAGAAGCATAAACTTCCATTCTTCTAGCGTCAATTAGTGGACATAAATTAATGTTTGAATGTTTTGATTTTGCAATTTCTTTTAATGATGTTAATGCATCAATAGCGATTAAATGAATATTTAAAGCGTAACACAAACCTTTTGCACAAGAAACGCCAATTCTTAATCCCGTATAAGAGCCTGGTCCAGAAGCAACCGAAACAGCGCTTAATTGACTTGGCTTAATATTTTCTTTTCCAAGAACTTCTTCAATAAATAAAGTCAAATTTTCTCCATGTGAATAGCCGTCTTCTTGATTTTCTTTTAAAGAAACAAGTTTTCCATTTTTTGATAATGCAACAGAACAAACTTTTGTCGCTGATTCAATATGAAGAATATAAGTCATTTATTTTTCTGTAATTTCAAATTTAAATCCAACCCCATGTATATTCAAAATTTGAATTGATTCATCTTCTTGAAAATATTTTCTCAATTTTGTAATGAATACATCCAAACTTCTTCCAACAAAATAATCATCTTGCCCCCACACAGCATTTAATACGGTCTCTCTTGGTACAACTTGATTTTTAAATTTTAATAAAACCTTTAAAATTTGAGCTTCTTTTTTAGTTAGCGATTTATTGAAATTAGTACTTTTTAAAGTGTAATTTTCAGAATCAAATTCATAAGTTCCTAAATGAACGATTGTTTCTATCTCTGTTGTTTCAACTTGAACATTTACCCTTTTTAATAAAGCTTTAACTCGTAATTGTAATTCTTCAACGCCAAATGGTTTTGTTAAATAATCATCGCCACCAGATTTAAATCCCTCGATTTTATCTTCCATCATAGATTTCGCAGATAAAAAAAGAATAGGAATGTCTGAATTTAATTTTCTTACATCTTTCGCTAATGAAAACCCATCTTTTTTGGGCATCATTACATCAAAAATGCATAAATGAAAAATTTCATCATTAAATCTTTTGTATGCCTCAGCACCATCTCTACAAAGAGCAACTTGATAACCATCCGATTTTAGTTGATCAGAAATCATAAACCCCAAACTAGAATCATCTTCAGCAAGTAAAATCTTTATTTTCATGGTTTCATGGATTAATAATTATTCAAATAAATAAAGATTTAATTGAATACTATATTTAAAAGATAAAATTAACGATTATATAACAATTTCAGCAAAAAAAAAATAAGAGTCTTAGACGGGCGTCTAAAACTCTTATCAACTAATCAACCTAACCTACTACTACTAGAGCAAATCTAATAAAAAAATAATAAGGTTTCTCGAAAATTTTTAGTTTTTTTAGAAAGACTTTTTTATTGGTTTAAAAGATAGTTGTAAAAAATATTATCCAAGATATTAATACTTACTACTTGTTTTATTTTAAAGTGTTGTAAATCAATAAGTGTAAAATCTACCGAGATTAATTTACATAATTTATTTAAAATAATATTGAAACATTTTATAGATAGGCATCCAATATTATCATTAATTTTGTTTACATTGTGATAACATTAAATAACAGAAAATGGTTTCGATCCTTATAATTGATGACGAAGATGATATCAGAGATATTCTAAAATACAATCTTGAAAAGGAAGGTTTTTACATTAGAGTAGCTTCGAACGGTGAACAAGGTCTTAAATTGATTCAACAATCTATTCCGGATTTAATTATTCTTGACGTGATGATGCCTGGAATGGATGGAATTGAAGTTTGTGAAGCCATCAGAAATAATGCTGAATTTAATAAAATATTAATTTGCTTATTGACAGCTAGAAATGAAGATTATAGTCAAATCGCTGGGTTAAACGCTGGAGCTGATGACTATGTTGCAAAACCAATTAAACCAAAAGTTCTTGTAAGTCGTATAAATGCACTTTTAAGAAGAAAAGGCAAAATTGAATTGTCAAACAATACTAAATCGTCTGATTTGGTAATTAATCGTGAGAAATATTTAATTGAGAAAAATGGAGAAGTGATTCATTTACCTCGAAAAGAATTTGAATTACTTGCTTTGCTAGCGTCTCGTCCTCATTCAGTTTTTGAAAGAGATGTAATACTAGAAAGTGTTTGGGGAACTGATATTATAGTAGGGGATAGAACAATCGATGTTCACGTTCGAAAATTGAGAGAAAAAATTGGTGATAATTATATCAAAACTGTGAAAGGAGTAGGGTATAAGTTTACTGATTCAGATGAGCCGAATTAATTCAATAGATAAAAAATACTGAACAAAAAAAATCCCACCTAAGTGGGATTTTTTTTGTTCAAATATTCTTATTTACCGTGGCATTGTTTATACTTTTTACCGCTTCCACATGGACATAAATCATTTCGATTTATTTTCGGATCAGCAATGACCGGCTGTTGTTTCTCTAATGTTTGAGTTGAGTTCATCATCGCTTGCTCGTAACCTTCACTCCCTTGAAATTGTGGTGCTCTAGTTGAACTTGTGTTTGATGAATTTCCAGTATTAATTTGAGCCTTTTGATAATGATCTTCGTGCGCAATCTCTTTATTCGTGCTTTGAATTTCTTGTTCAACTGGAATGTCCACTTTGATTAAGAATTCAGTAGCTTCAGCATTCATTCTCGTCATCATATTTTTGAATAATTCGAATGATTCTAATTTATAAACTAATAAAGGATCTTTTTGTTCGTATTGTGCATTGTTTACAGCAGAACGTAAATCATCCATTTCTCTTAAATGTTCTTTCCATTCATTGTCGATCATTCCAAGCGTAATTTGCTTTTCGTATTCTCTGTAAATGTTTTTACCTCCTGTTTTATAAGTCTCTTCAAGATTTAAAATCATCTTGATTGCTCTTTTTCCGTCAGTCAATTCAAAAACTATGTTTTGATATTGATTTGACATAGTTTCATAAACATGTTTTACTTGAGGGAAAGCTTTTTGAGCAATTTTTTCATTTTTACGATCGTAATTCGCTCTAACTTCAGCGTAAACTTTTTCCGTTAATTCGTGTTTTGTAATCGTTTTGAATTCTTCTTCAGTTACTGGTGCTTGAACCCCAACAACTCTTAACAATTCATTTTCAAAATCATTGAAATCATTTGCTCCATTATATGAATGTGAAATAGTATCACAAATGTCATAAAACATATTGTCAATATCCAAATCTAAACGATCTCCAAATAAAGCATTGTGACGTTTTTTGTATACAGCTTTTCTTTGAGCGTTCATAACGTCATCGTATTCCAATAAACGCTTACGCATTCCAAAGTTATTTTCTTCTACTTTTTTCTGAGCTCTTTCAATTGATTTAGAAACCATACTGTGCGTGATAACTTCACCTTCTTTTAGACCCATTCTATCCATCAATTTAGCAATACGCTCTGATCCGAATTTACGCATCAAATCATCTTCTAAACAAACGAAAAATTGAGAAGAACCTGGATCACCTTGACGACCAGAACGACCTCTCAACTGTCTATCAACTCGTCTTGAATCATGTCTTTCTGTACCGATGATAGCTAAACCTCCAGCTTCTTTAACACCTTCTCCAAGTTTAATATCTGTTCCACGACCAGCCATATTCGTTGCTATCGTTACTGCTCCAGCTTTACCAGCATCAGCTACAATTTCAGCTTCTTTTTGGTGATATTTTGCATTCAATACTTGGTGATCAATTCCTTTCATTTTAAGCATTCTGCTTAATAATTCAGAAATCTCAACAGTTGTTGTACCAACCAATACCGGGCGTCCTTCTTTTGTTAATTTTTCAATTTCCAAAATAACCGCATTGTATTTTTCTCTAGCTGTTTTAAAGACGAAATCGTGTTGATCTTTTCTTACAACATTTCTATGAGGAGGAATAACAATAACATCTAAGTTATAAATATCCCAAAATTCTTTTGCTTCTGTTTCTGCTGTTCCAGTCATACCAGCTAATTTGTGGTACATTCTGAAATAATTCTGTAACGTAATGGTTGCATACGTTTGAGTAGCAGCTTCTACTTGAACGTTTTCTTTTGCTTCAATCGCTTGGTGCAATCCGTCAGAATAACGACGTCCTTCCATTACACGACCAGTTTGCTCATCTACTAATTTAATTTTTCCTTCCATTACGATGTACTCAATTTCTTTTTCGAAAAGCGTATAAGCTTTTAATAATTGGCTAACAGAGTGAATACGTTCAGATTTGATACTATATTCTCTAATTAACTGATCTTTACGTTCAACAAATGTTTCTTTTTCAAGATTTTCTTTTTGAAGATTTGCAATCTCTAATCCGATATCTGGCATGATAAAGAACGTACGATCATCTTTTCCTGAAATTAAATCAATTCCTTTATCTGTTAATTCAATTGTATTGTTTTTTTCATCGATAACGAAAAATAATTCCACATCGATTTTTTTCATGTTTTTGCTTTGATCTTGCATGTAGTAATTTTCTACTTTTTGCAAGTGAGCTCTAATTCCTGGTTCAGAAAGGAACTTGATCAATGCTTTATTTCTAGGTAAACCTCTATGAGCTCTTAATAATGCAATTCCACCATCTTCCAATGCTTGTTTTGCATCTTTGCTATTATCTCCTGGAGAATTAATAACACTCAATAATTTTTTCGCATCCGTCAAACATTGAGTAACGAATTGTCTTTGAGCAGCAACTACATTTTCAACTCTTGGTTTTAACTGGTAAAACTCATGTTCATCACCTCTTGGTGTTGGTCCAGAAATAATTAATGGAGTTCTAGCATCATCAATTAATACTGAATCGACCTCATCGACAATCGCAAAATGGTGTTTACGTTGAACTAAATCTTCAACACTACTTGACATGTTATCTCTCAAGTAATCGAAACCAAATTCATTGTTAGTACCAAAAGTAATATCCGCTAAATAAGCATTTCTTCTTGCTTCAGAATTTGGTGTATGTTTATCAATACAGTCAACTGTTAAACCATGGAATTGGTACAAAGGTCCCATCCACTCAGAGTCACGTTTTGCTAAGTAATCATTTACAGTTACTAAGTGAACTCCTTTTCCTGAAAGTGCATTTAAATAGACTGGTAAAGTAGCAACTAATGTTTTTCCTTCACCTGTTTGCATCTCGGCGATATTTCCTTGATGAATTACGGCACCACCCATTAACTGAACATCGTAATGAACCATTTTCCATTCAACATCAGTTCCAGCAGCAGTCCATTTACTTAACCAAGTTGCTTTATCTCCTTCGATGATAATACCATCTTTTTTCTTAGCTAAATCTCTATCAAAATCTTGGGCTGTAACTTCTAATTTTCCATTTTCAGCCCATCTTCTTGAAGTTTCTTTCAATACAGCAAATGCTTCAGAAAGAATAGAATCTAATACTTCCTCAATTTTTTGATCGATGTCTTTTTTAAGAGCATCTATTTTTTCGAAAATTACCTCTTTATCTTGAACTAAAGTTGAAGCATCATTTGCTTTCGCTTCTAATTCTTTTACTTGGTCTTCTATAGTTTGTGTTCCGTCAATTACTAATTTTTGAAAATAATATGTTTTTTCACGTAATTGATCATCAGTCAAAGATTTGAATGATGCGTAAAATTCATTTGATTTATCGATGTATGGTTGGTATTTTTTACGATCGTTTAAAGATTTATCACCAAATAATTTTTTTAATATTCCTTGTATCATATCTGTTTAACAGTTTTTATAGCTTCAAAAATAGCTTAAATTTCTAATAGTATAACGTAAATTCACGTCTTTAATTCCCTCTTTCTATCGAAAATTGTTCCAAGAACAATAATATGTCAATTTGGCAGTTGAATTATTTACCTAAAAGTGTTTTAAACTCTTCTTTTCCTTCGATTGTTAACTTTAAATTATTAATCAAAAGTAATGCTCGATCTAATCTTTTTTCAGAACTTTTTACTTGAATTATGTAATAAATAATGTATCGTTGCATTCCTGGTTTTAGCAATTCAAAACGACGATTTCCTTCAATATCTTGTTTCAATAATTCTTCTAATTCTTCTGGGACATCAAAACCATATTTAGAAGTGTCTAATATCAGAGAAACATTGACTGTTTCGTTTAAATGAACAGAAAGTTGTTTCATTCTTGCAGTTGAAAGTGTGATATAACCTATTCCATCTCCAAGTGCAACAATTCCGCCTTGCCAATTTAATTGATTATTAATTGTAATGACTACTCGATGGTTCAATTTTCCTTTCTCAAACTTTCCATTTAATTGGCTGATTATTTCTACTGGAACTTCGATATAAAAAAGTTTCAATTTATCTAATCTATAAATTTCAGAAGTATATTCTATTTGATTTTCTACCATCTTATTTAACTATTCCAATGGCTAAAAATACAAAACCATTTTTTCTTATTCTTAATTCGTTAAAATAAATTCAATATGTGAAATTTAATGTAATTTTGTTGAACTAAAAGATTCGAAAAATGAAATTAGCAACTATAAAAAACAATACAAGAGACGGACAATTAGTCGTTGTAAATAAAGATTTGACATTGGCTGTTACAGTATCTGATATAGCTCAAACGATGCAACAAGCGTTGGATAATTGGAATGAGATTTCTCCTAAATTAGAAGAGGTTTATTCGAAATTACAAGCAGGTTTAGTTTCGAATACTTTTGAATTTAAATCAGAAAATGCAATGGCTCCTATTCCGAGAGCTTTTCATTGGGCGGATGGAAGTGCTTATGTGACGCATGTCGAATTAGTTCGTAAAGCAAGAAATGCAGATTTACCTGAAACATTTTGGATAGATCCGTTGATGTATATGGGAGCTTCGGATGCGTTTATTGGAGCTAATGATGCAATCGAAATTGAAAATGAAGAATGGGGAATTGATTTTGAATCTGAAGTAGCTGTAATTACAGATGATGTTCCAGCTGGAATTTCTGCTGAAGATGCTAAGAAAAGAATCAAATTGGTGACGATCGTAAATGATGTTTCTTTGAGAAATTTAATTCCAAATGAATTAGCGAAGCAATTCGGTTTTTACCAATCCAAACCTTGGACGACTTTTGCTCCAGTTGCTGTTACATTGGATGAATTGGACAATGCTTGGGATGGAGGAAAATTACATTTACCATTGATTTCAACGTTAAACTCAACAAAAATTGGTTCGCCAAATGCAGGTGTAGATATGACTTTTGATTTTGGTCAATTAATTGCACATGCTGCAAAATCTCGTTCTTTAATGGCAGGGACTATAATTGGATCAGGAACGGTTGCGAACAAAGGAAGTTTAGATGGTTCAAGCTGTTTAGCTGAAGTAAGATGTTTGGAAATCATAAAAGATGGTAAACCAAGTACACCTTTCATGAAATTTGGAGATAAAATTGAAATCGAAATGAATGATAAACAAGGAAATTCTATTTTCGGAAAAATTAGTCAAGTAGTTAAAAAATATGAAACACCTGTATTGAGTTAAAATTCATATTTCTATAATATTTTAAGCCAATTTCAGAAATGACATTGGCTTTTTTGTTTCTTGATAATTTAATTGTTAGATTGCTTTGTCCACTTTTTTGTCCACCAAAAATATTTTTGTCTGAGTGTTGTCTACTATGGTTTTTAGTGATTCAAAAGAGGTTCGAATACTTTTGATTTCAGAATTTAAAATCTATAATTATGAAAAAAAGTAATCTTATTATTCTTTTAATTGTCTTTTTGAAAATAACTTCATTCATCAATGCTCAAACATGTAAAGAGGTGATTGGGTATTTTCCTAATTGGCAATGGTATGACCGTGCAAAACTTGTAAATCCAAGCTCCATTAATTATGCAAAGTATTCAATTATTAATTATTGTTTCTTTAAGCCTGAAACTTCAGGTTTAATTTCAAGTACTGATTCTTGGGCAGATGAAAATTTACTAAAAGGTCAAATTAATTGGTCAACTACACCAACATCTTATTATCCAAATACTTCAATCGTTCAAAACGCACATAATGCAGGGACAAAAGTGATGGTTTCTATCGGTGGTTGGACGTTATCTGATAATTTTCCATCAATTGCAGCAAGTGCAAATAAAAGGGCAGTTTTCTCAAGTGAATGCAATCGTTTGTTACGAGAATATAATTTTGATGGAATTGATATCGATTGGGAATATCCTGGATTTGCAGAACATTCAGGAACTGTAAACGATAAACAAAATTTCACATTGCTACTACAACAGATTAAAGATTCAATTACAAGTCAAGGTTTAAAATTGAATAAATCCTATAAATTATCAGCTTGTTTTGGTGCAAGTGAGTCGCATGCATCAAATATAAATTGGTCCCAAGTAATTCCGTTATTAGATATGATCAATTTGATGACTTATGATTTTTTTGGAACGTGGGATTGTAAAGCAAATCATAATAGTCCTTTATTCGCTCCTGGGCAAGGAGACCCAACCTTTAATTTAAATGCTGCATTTAATTTATTGACGCAAACATATGCTGTTCCTTCAACAAAAATTAATTTAGGGATTGGATTTTACGGTAGATCCCAAATGGGTGCAACAAGTTTATATGGAACTACGAATTGCACCGCAAATTCATCGTTATATGTTGAAGATGAAGGTTCGCCTTTATATTATAATGTTATGAAAAATTCTAATTTGTTTAATGAATATTGGGATCAAGCAGCTCAAGTACCCTATTTACTTGGTAAAAATGGAACGACTGCAGCAGGAACATTTGTTTCGTTTGATAACAAAAAATCTGTAGGAAAAAAAGCGGAATACATCATGTCAAATAATGCTAGAGGTGCAATCATCTGGGAATTAACGGGTGATTATATAGAAACTTCAGTCGGTTCAGGTGTTATAGGATCAACTCCTTTAGTTGATACATTGAATTATGTTTTCTGTAATTATTCAACGAATCCTCCAATTGCACCATCAATAAATTCAGTGACTCCTAGTTCCAGATGTGGTTTGGGAACAGTTACTTTAAGTGCAACAGCTTCTTCAGGTGTGATTAATTGGTATGCTAATTTAAACGGTGGAACTTCAGTAGGAACAGGAAGTTCTTTTACTACGCCAAATATTTCAGCAACAACATCTTATTATGTAGATGCAACAGATAATGGCATCACAAGTTCTCCTCGTCAATTAGTGATGGCTACTGTTAATTCTATTCCTGTTGTAACTTTGAATTTAATTTCTGATAGTATTTGTTTAAATGCTTCTCCAAGTCAATTAAACGGAGGAACACCAGTAGGAGGGACTTATACTGGGACAGGAGTATCAAATGGTATGTTTAATCCTCAAGTTTCTGGTTTAGGTAGTTTTACTATCGGATATTCTTATTCAGAATTAGGTTGTTCAAATTCATCAAATCAACAAATGATTGTCTACAATTGTGCAATTAATGCATTAGGAGAAAATGATATAGTAGATCGAATGAAAATCTCACCAAATCCTACGAATGCGTTGATATATATAGAAGTGAATACGTTAAGCCCTTTTGAAGTTCAAATTTTTGACATGAAAGGTTTAATTGTATATACAAAAATGATAGATCATAATGCGAATGAGCTAAACATATCTGAATTAAATGCAGGAGTTTATGTTTTGAAAACAAACATTAATGGAAAGGCATTTCATTCAAAATTAATTAAACAATAAACTTATAAATAGAAGCGAATTTAAATGTGAAAAATTCGCTTCTATTTAAATCTTAATACAAAATCATCAAGACTTAGATTTTCATCAAGTGCTAATTTTTTCTTTAATCGATATCTACTTTTTTTGACGCTATCGGTTGAAATCCCTAAAATAGAAGCGATATCTTTTGTTGAAATTTTAAGTTTTATCAATAAAAACAATCTTAATTCTGCTGCACTTAGATCAGTTATCTTTTGTTTTATTTTGAAGATGAGGTGAGGGAATATTTTTTCAAAATCAACCTGAAATTGTTTCCAATCATTTTCAGTTAAAATTTTCATTTTAGTTAATCGTTCTATCTCTGAAATGACTTCAAAAGATGAATCTATATTTTCAGCTGTTAATTCAGAATTTAGTTCATCAATGATTGAATTTTTATAAATTATTTTTTTTGTAAAGTTTTCGATTTCAATTTCTTGAATTTTATTTTTCGCAATTAATAGTTGTCTGTTCTTTTGATTTCTAAAATATAGAAACAGAAAGGATAATGTTACAAGAATTAAAATTAACAAGAGTATAGTCGCTTTTTCTTTTTCGACAGTCTTCTGCTTTTGTAATAGTTTAATTTCTTTATTTTTTTTGTCATTTTCATATGTTATAAGTAATTCATTGATGTAATTTGTTTTTTGAGAATTTTTGATTGAATCATTTATAGATGAATATTTTAAATGGTATTCCAGTGCTTTTTTAGGATTGTTTTTTGACGATTCAATTTTAAACAATGCGTAGTAACATTTTTGACTTAAAGCTTGAAATTCATTTGATTTTATACTTTCAAGAACTTTCTTTAAATCAGTTTCAGCTTCAATAAAATTATTAGCAGAAAGATAACAATTGCCACGATTGTATAACGTTGTGTTTATTGTTGAAGGTTTAACAGCTAATAATAATGATTTATTATACATTTCCAAGGCTTTATCATATTGTTTTAGCTTGAAATAAATTAACCCCAAATTATTGTAGCATTCACTTTTGCCATAAATGTTATTAATTTTCGCATATTGTTTTTCAGATAATGAAGAATATAACAATGCGCTGTCTAGTTGTTTGTTACTGCAATAAAGACCGCCAAGAAATGAATTGTCTGATGCTATTTCTGATGCTTCTGCATTCGATTTAATATGAAAATCAAGCACATCCTTCATATTTTGAATAGCCTTTTTCCAATTTTCTTGCCTTTGATAGTTTGTCGCTAATCCATATTTTATAGAGTAGTAGCGATTTTTATCGTTTTGTTTTTCAGCAATTTTTAGAGCTTTTAATCTAGCTTTTAGACTGCTTGTTTCATTTCCGATGACTTGTTCAAAATCCGCAAGATTGTCATAAATTTGAGCCAATTCATCTTCATAATTGTGATTAATTGACAATTGAATTTGTTTCCGAGCACATTCTATTGATTTATGATATTCGCCTAAAAAATAATAAGCATTTGATTGTGCGAATAAGGCAAATATTTGGGATTTATAATTTTTCTGATTTATTAATTGGTAATAATTAGCATGTTGAATAGCTAATTGATTTTTGAATTGATAGTTTAATTTTTCTAGAAAAGGTTGATAAATACTATCAATCACATTTTCGTCATAACCAAATTTTAAGCGATTATATGTTTTGTGAGGATGAAGTGTGTCAACTAATTTTTTTAATTGCAGAATATTTACATTTTCAAAAGCTGTAGATTTCTTTTTTTGTTCACAACTGAAGAAAAGTGACAATAATAAAATACAGAGAAAAAGATTTTTCATCACAAAAAGTTGAAGTAATTAATAGTAAGTCTAAAATAATGATAAATACAACTTCTCAAGATACAAAAATCATCTATTCTTTTAATCCATAAACACAAAAAGTCATTCAATTTTTACATGAATGACTTTTGTTTTAAGGGTTAGGTGAAAAATTTATTCAAAAAATGTATATTCAAATTTTGATTGACTGTTCATTTTTCGATTCTGAAAAAAATTAGAAGTAGCTATTAAATTTTGATTGTTATAGGTGTAGTTTCTTTCTGAAACAATTGATTTTCTGAAAGTATAACGAATGCTATAATTTGAAGTTAATAGTTTCATTTCATTGTAAAGTTGAATCGTTTCAAATCGCAATTTCCCCTTTTCACTGAATGTTTTGTAAATTGACTTGAAATCATTTTTCTCTGATTCATATACTTTAATTGTATCATTTAAAAATTGTTCAGATTTATAAAAAACAGAATCTTTTGTGAAATAAGATTTATGTAAATAGGTCTTTTCTTTATCTGTTGTTCTATTGTAAATAATGTAACTTCCATTTGAGCTGTTTTCATTCCATTTACAAACACTTTTTTCATCAATTTTTTTATTAGGAACTATTTCTCCTTCGGGTTTACAATCATAATTCCAGACATTCTTTAATTTTCCATTTACATATCGTTCAGATTTTGTTAGCTTATTGTCAGCATCTAAATAATACTTCATTTCAGAGCTGTGTTTTAAGTTTTTTCCGAACTTATTTAATCGATTGGTAACAATTCCTGCTTCATTTTTTGTTATGATTAATTCTGATATTATTTTCCCATTTCGAAATGATTTATAGCCCTTTAATTTATTCCATTTGTCATATTCGTAAATGTTTTCAGTAGTATCTTTTTTATAGATGCTTCTTGATTGAGTAACAATTGTATCGTTTAAATAGGTTGTTGTAAAATGATAGTTTTTTGATTTTACAGAAATTATTCTCCCGGCTTTATTATAGGTTTCAATTGCAGGGTTTTTATCTATCTTACCTTTTTTTAAAACATCGATAGATTTACGTTCTTTGATTTTGTGATCAATTCGATATTGAATTACTTTTTTGTCCTCCACAGAGTTACCATATTCAAGATTGTTGGAGATGGAATAGATTGAATAATTCATTTGAAATTGATAGTATTGACTAAAAATGGTTGTTTTTAAAGTCAATAAAGTTAAGATAAGAAAGGTTTTTTTCATAAATCTGATTTTAGTTATTTTAGGTATAACTGTAAAATTAGTAATTGGTTACAAGCTGTTTTGAATTTTTGATTTTGAATTTTAGATTTTGAATGGTAATTTTAAAATGGATTTTTTTTCAAACACACAATATATTATATAGATGAAAACTTTAATTATTCTTTTGTTTGTAATGACTTTTTCTCAATTGTTCGGTTTGATGACACCTACACAAGTGGTTATGATTCCAATGAGAGATGGGAAAACATTAGCAGCAGATATTTATATTCCAAATACAATTACAAATGGTTCAACGATCTTAATTCAAACACCTTACAACAAAAACAATTTTAGAAGTGGCTTACCTCTGGGAGTTATTCAAAATTTGAATTCAAGTAATTTTATTTGGGTGGTTGTTGATTGGAGAGGTTTTTATGGTTCAAATGCTGCTACAATTGCTCAGCCAAATAGGGGAGAAGACGGTTATGATGTTATTGAATGGATTAGTTCACAAACTTGGTCTAATGGAAAAGTTGGAACATGGGGTCCTTCTGCGCTTGGACAAGTTCAATACAACACAATGAAGGAAGGTCATCCGAATCATGTTTGTGCAGTACCTTTAGTTGCACAACCTCAAACGGCTTATGATAGTTATTATTACGGAGGTGTATTAGAAAAATCTAGATTAGAACAATTAGATGCTTTAGGTTATGGGTTATCTCCAGTTGTATTAGCAAATCCATACGATAATGTCTCTTGGCAATACACAGCAAATACAACTTGGTATCCTCAAAATATTTTAATTCCAACGCTACAAGTTGGAGGTTGGTACGATCATACAATTGATAAAATGTTGGATTGGTATCCAGCAACAAGAACTCAATCAGCTTTAGCGGTTCGAGATAAGCAATGGTTATTAGTTGGACCTTGGGTTCATGGAGGAACAGGAATAGCAAACGTAGGTTCATCCACTCAAGGAGAATTAAGTTATCCGAATGCTGAACATAAAAGTGATTCAATGGCATTGGATTTTTTCAATTTCTACTTGTTGGATAGTGTCAATAATTGGGAGGCAACCTCAAAAATTACGTATTATCAACTAGGAGAAAATAGATGGAATTATTCTAATGGAACAACAATTGCAAATTCACAAATAACAGACTTATTTCTTTCTGAAAATGGTAATTTAATATCAACTACAGGAATTGGTTCTGATTCTTTTGTTTCCGATCCTAAAAATCCAACTCCAACAATAGGTGGAGCAACATTGAATCCAAATTTAGATCAAGGACCATACGATCAAGTAGCATTGGATAGTCGATCGGATTTAAAAACATTTGAAACAACAGCGTTGGCGAGTGATTTTACTTCTACAGGAAATATCGTTGCCAATTTGTCTATTCAATGCAATCAGCCTGATGCCGATATCGCGGTTCGTTTGGTAGATGTTTATCCAGATGGTAGAAATATGTTAATCAATGATGGAATCAGAAGAATGCGTTTGAGAAATGGGTATACGCAAGCTTCAGAATCATTTTTACAATCAACTCAAATTTATCCTGTAAATGTTGAATTACCATTTGTAAATTATACATGGAAAGCAGGGCATAAAATTAAAATTTATGTTAGTGCGAATAATTCAACTAGATGGGATGTAAATCTTCAAAATGGAGGAACAATGTATGCTGCTGGTGATACAAATACTGCAACAATTCAAATTCATCATAATGCAATCAATCCTAGTAAAATAACATTGGCCGGTCAAAATTTAGTTTTAGGAACAAACGAATTAATTGCAAACGATCAAATCCACATTTATCCAAATCCTGCAGAATCTGAAATTCACGTTTCTGTGCCTTTTGATTCATATGTAATTTATGACTTGAAAGGTCAATTGATACAATCAGAAACATTAATTAATAATCAAAGTATTCCAATTGATAATTTGAAAGAGGGGTGTTATTTGTTAAAAATCAAATCGTTGTCGAATGATGAAATAACAAGAAAATTTGTTAAATAAACATTCATCATTTAATATTCAAAACCTTCTTCAACCCAACTCTTTTTCGAGCAACATCCACTTCCATAACTTCAACTTCCACATGTTCGTGAAGTGAAATGTATTTTGAAGGATCTTCAACGTATTCGTTTGCTAGATTTGATTTGTGAATCAAGCCGTTTTCTTTGATTCCGATATTGATGAAAGCTCCGAAAGCAGTTACATTTGTTACGATACCTGTTAATTTCATTCCGATTTCTAAATCAGCAATTGTTTTTATTTTCGAACTGAATTCTAACACTTTTGCCTTCTTACGAGGATCTCTTCCTGGTTTTTTTAACTCTTTGATGATGTCTTCAAATGTATAATTGTCTATTTCTGGAAAGTCTGTTTTTTGAATTGATTTTAACAATTCATCATTTCCAATTAAGTCGGCAACAGCAACTTTCAAAAACTTCGCTATTTTTTCTACTGTTTTATAATTTTCAGGGTGTATGGCAGAATTGTCTAAGGGATTTTTCGCATCTCTAATTCTCAAGAATCCAGCAGCTTGTTCGTATGCTTTATCTCCTAAACGTTTTACTTTTTTTAATTCTTCACGAGAAAAAATTCCACCATTCTCTTTTCTGAATTCAACGATGTTTTCAGCTAACGTATTCCCTAAACCAGAAACATAACTTAATAAATAAGGAGAAGCTGTATTTAAATCAACTCCAACATTATTCACACATGAAACGACAACATCGTCCAATGCGTCTTTTAAAAGTGTTTGTTGAACTTCATGTTGGTATTGTCCAACTCCAACAGATTTTGGATCAATTTTCACTAATTCAGCTAACGGATCCATTAATCTTCTTCCAATAGAAACTGCTCCACGAACAGTAACATCATAATCTGGAAATTCTTTTCTGGCAATTGAGCTTGCTGAATAAATAGAAGCACCATCTTCACGAACTACGAAAACATCCAAATCTCTATCAAAACGTGTTTTTTTGACAATAAATTCAGTTTCTCTTCCAGCCGTTCCATCACCAATTGCAATCGCATCAATTTTATACATTTGAACCAATTGAGCTAATTTTGCTTGGGCTTGAGCACTTTCATTTTGTGGTGGGTGCGGATAAATAGTTGCATTATTTAAAAGTGTTCCATTTTCATCCAAACAAACCACTTTACAACCTGTTCTAAATCCCGGATCAATTGCTAAAATACGTTTTGATCCTAATGGAGGTGCCAAAAGTAATTGTCTTAAATTCGATGAAAATACCTTAATCGCTTCTTTGTCCGCCTTTTCTTTTGCTTCGTTTAATAATTCATTTTCCAACGAAGGACACATTAAGCGTTTGTAGGATTCTTTACAAGCATCAGCAACTAATTCACCACAAGAATCGTTTGATTTAACAAAAAAGCGTTCTAACGTTTCAATCGCATCTTCTTGTTGAGGTTGAGCTTTGATGGATAAAATTCCTTCTCGATCAGCTCGATATAATGCTAAAAAACGATGTGAAGCACATTTGTATAAAGGTTCTGAAAAATCAAAGTAATCCTTATATTTTTCTCCTTCAACTTCTTTCCCTTTAGAAAGTTTGGATTGTAATATTGCTTTTCGTTGAAACAATTGACGAATTCTTGCTCTCGCAGAAGCATTTTCATTAATCCATTCCGCAATGATATCTTTCGCACCACTCAAAGCTTCGTCTTCATCATTGATTTCTCCTTTCACAAATTTTGAAGCCATTGAAAAGGTATCACCACCGCGTTGGGACATGATCATTTTCGCTAACGGTTCCAATCCTGATTTTTTAGCTTTATCTCCTTTTGTTTGACGTTTTTGTTTAAAAGGTAAATAGATATCTTCTAAAATAGTACTGTCAAAAGTGGAAAGAATTTTCTCTTTCAGTTCTGGAGTTAGTTTGTTTTGTTCTTCGATAGAAGAAATAATCGTTTGTTGACGTTGAATAATTTCATCATATTTTTTTGCGTAATCACGAATGTCGGCAATTTGAACTTCATCCAATCCTTGAGTCATTTCTTTACGATATCGCGCAATAAAAGGAACAGTAGCGCCTTCTTTTAGTAATTGTAAAGTTTGAGAAATTGACTTTTCAGAAATTGAATTCGTGTTTTGAATAAATGAAATTACGTTCATGTTTTTGTGCTAAAAATATCTTATAAAGCTATAAAATTTTCATGATTTTCTAGATGAAATTACGTATATTAAAGCTATCTAATTGTTAATCAATCTTAAAAATTTTATTCCTAAATGAAAAATCACTAAATTTGTCACCCAACATAAAAAATATGAAGTATTTATTTTTAACTGTTCTTTTTGCAACAATCTTTGGTTTTTCATTCGATGCAATTTATTCAGAAACCGGAAGAGCCAGTTATTATGCAAATAAATTTAATGGAAGAAGAACAAGTTCAGGTGAAATTTTTAATCAAGAATTTTTAACGGCAGCTCATAAAACAATTAAATTAGGTACATTTGTTAAAGTCACAAATTTGTCAAATGATTCGACAATTGTCTTGAAAGTAAATGATCGTTTAGGCCGTTCTTCGGGACATACATTGGATGTTACAAGAAAAGCTGCAGAGCATTTAAACTTTGTTCGAGACGGAAGTGCTAAAGTGTTAATTGAAATTTTAGAATAATGAATAAGCCATATGGAAAACATCACAAACAAAGATGAATTTTAAAATGGCGATTCACTACGTGGCTGCTTTGCGGTCCATATGACAATAAAAAAAATAAATAATATTCGCATGAATAAAATAATCTTTTTCGGTGCTTGCTTTTCTTTATTGATTGCTTGTTCACCTAAAACAACTCAAACAGGAGCAGTTGTTGAACCTGTAACAAAAACATTATCAGCAAGCGCATTGCAAGGACAAACAATTTACACTGAAAAATGTGGAGCATGTCATAAATTATTTAAACCTGAAAAATTCTCAGAGGCAAAATGGAGACATGAAGTTCCAGAGATGGCAAAATTGGCAAAAATATCTGCTGAAGATGAAAATTTGGTTTTAACTTATGTTTTAGAATCAATCAAATAAATTTCATTCTTATTCTTAAATGAATTTATTTTCAAACTTAAAAGTCATTGATGTTTCAACCGTTTTAGCTGGACCATCAGTGGCTACTTTTTTTGCAGAATTAGGAGCAGAAGTTATTAAAGTTGAAAATAAAAAAACACCTGACGTCACTCGTTCATGGAAATTACCTAACGAAGACAAAACTTCAACGGTTTCAGCTTATTTCTCAAGTATAAATTATCATAAAAAGTATCTTTCCTTTGATTTTAAAAATGCTGAAGATTATGATGCATTTATTGATTTAATAAGAGATGCTGACATTTTGATCAGTAACTTTAAATTCGGTGATGAAGAAAAATTAAAACTTTCAGATGCTATTTTAAGAGATGTAAATCCAAATTTAATTATTGGTAAAATAAATGGATTTGGAGAAGAAAGTGATCGTGTAGCTTATGATTTAATTCTTCAAGCAGAAACAGGTTATATGTCGATGAATGGAACACCTGAAAGTGGTCCTGTAAAAATGCCAGTTGCATTAATTGATGTTTTGGCAGCCCATCATTTGAAAGAAGGATTGTTACTTGGATTGTTGAATAGACAACAGGGTGGAACTGCTAATACAATAACAGTTTCGTTATACGATGCTGCGGTTTCGAGTTTGGTGAATCAAGCATCTAACTTTTTAATGAATAATCATATTCCGAAAAGAATAGGAAGTTTACATCCAAATATTGCTCCTTATGGGGAGATATTTAAAACAAAAGATGGTAATTTAATTACTTTTGCAATCGGAAGCGAAGCCCATTTTTTTAAATTGACAACTTTTCTTGGATTGCAAGAAATTACTTCTGATCCTAAATTCAATACCAATCAAAATCGGGTATCAAATAGAATTGAATTAGAGCAATTGATCCAAGCTAAAATTGAATTATTATCGACAGAAGAAATACTTTCTAAGATGCTTTCTGAAAACGTTCCAGTAGGAAAAATTAAAGCGATGGATGAAGTTTTTCAATCAGAACGTGTAAATGATTCAGTTTTAACAGAAAAGATCGACGGAATAGAAACAAAAAGATTATCTACAATTGCATTCAAATGGAAATAAGGTCGCCTCAAACAGAGAAGGAATGGGAAGTTTATTATGAATTGCGTTATGAAGTTCTTAGAAAACCTCTTGGAAAACCAGTTGGAAGTGAACGAAATGAAGGAGATGAGACAGGCATCCATTTTGCACTTTACGATGATGCTATTTTAAGAGCTATAGCTCGATTAGATGAAGTCGATGAAAATACGTGTCAAGTTCGTTTTGTAGCTGTTTCAACTGAACTTCAAGGAAAAGGATATGGTAAATCTATTATGCTAGCAGTAGAAGAGGAGGGAAGAAGAATTGGATATAAGAAATTAATACTTCATGCTAGAGATTACGCAGTAGAATTCTATAAAAAATTAGATTATACATTAATTGGAGAATCTTACAAACTTTTTGATGTCTTACAACATTATTTAATGGAGAAAACACTTTAACTGAGTTAAAAGTTAAAAGTGGAAAGTTAAAAGTTGTATTTCCATAAACTATTAATTATCAACTTTCTACTTGTTCAACAAACAAACAGCATAAGCTTTTATCGCTTTTCCTTCTCCAAAAGAATCTACTTTTTCATGTGTTGTAGCTTTCAATGAAACAGCATCTAATTCAACTTTAAGTATTTCAGCCAAAATAGCCTGCATGTCAGGAATGTGAGGATTTAATTTTGGAGTTTCTAAGATGACAGTGCAATCAATGTTAACAACAGAGTAACCTTTATCTTGAATTAAAGTAACGACTTCTCGAAGTAAAATTTTACTATCAATTCCTTTGTATTTTGGGTCTTTATCTGAAAAATGATATCCAATATCTCTTAGATTTGCAGCACCAAGAAGTGCATCACAAATTGCGTGAATCAATACATCTGCATCAGAATGACCTACTGCACCAATTTCAGAAGGAATGTGTTTCCCGCCAATAAATAACTGATATCCTTCTTTTAATTGATGAACATCAACCCCAAATCCAATTCGAATATTCATAAGATTATTTTGTATCGTCTGCGACTTGTTTATCTTTTCCAAGAGTAAATCGAAGAGAAAAACGTAAGGTATTTGCTAAGGGACTACTTTTTCCATTAATAGCCAATAAATATGAAATGTCAATTCCAAATTTATTATACTTTAAACCTACTCCAATATTTGCATATTTACGATTTCCTTTGTTTTTACTTTCATAAAAGAAACCACTTCTAATAGCAAATAGATTATTATACCAGTATTCTAAACCTGTACAAATGTTGATTTCAGAAAGTTCTTCTTTTAATCTTGAGTTTTTTACAACTTGATAAGTTCCATCCGAATTTTTAATATAATTACCGCTATCATCTTTTGCTAAAGCACCAGGAGCATCATTGAATGATTGCATGATACCTGAAATAATTCCTACATTATTATCTTTTCCAGCAGCCATAACTCCAGTATTATCATACAATGGAGGTGTAGGAACTAATAATTTTTGAAATTCAATTGCTAGTGCAACATTATTATATTTATCTAATTCTGCTTTGAATGAATTAGCAATTTTCCAGTTCATTGGAATGAAATCTCGTTGTGTAGAACTTGATGAATAATTTACTTTATTTCCAATATTATTGAATGTTGTTGCAAAAGTATAGACACCATTTGTGTTTCCAATTTTAGCATCATCGTTGTAATACGTAAAAGATATATCAGTAGCTCCAGCAATTGCAGGTTTTGTACTTACCCCACCAACAACTAGTCCACCTGTAAGATTTGAATATGCGAATTTCCCATTTAAACCAACGCTTAATTTCGGACTTAATTTAAATGCATATCCACCTGTAAATTCCCATTCGCTTGGTTTATCTTGTCGAGTTACGTTTCCAGAGGCATCTGTAAATGTAATAGCACCCAAACTAAAATATCTTAATGAACCACCAATTGCATGTTTTTCGCTTAATCTTTTGTATCCAGATAGATAAGAAATACTCATATCGCTTGTTAATTGTCTTAACCAAGGTGTGTAAGAAACTCCAATTTCAGCTGGATCTTTAGCGAAACTTAACATAGATGTATTCCAATAAATAGAATTACATGATGCACTCAAACTTGTCCCTGCATCGCCCATACCACCAGCTCTAGAATCTGGAGTGATGGACATGAATGGTAATGCTGTTGTAATAGTATTTAATTGCAATAGACTTTCTTTACTAGAGGTTTGTGAAAAGTTATATCCAATAAAAGAAGTTAACAAAAGTATTAGTGCAAAGTATTGTTTCATTTCAAATTTATCTGTTGAGTTGTCAAATATACGTAAAACGACAAATTTTATTGTATGATTATTTTAATAAAACCAATTTTTCCGTTTTTTCAGCAATTTCTCCTGTAGAAGATTTTACAATTAATCTATAAATATAAACCCCTTTCGCTAGCTGATCACCAAAATCATCCTTCCCATCCCAATCGATTGCGTTTGATCTGAAACCAATTGTATTTACTGTTTGGTTGATTGTTTTAACTACTTTTCCTGAGATAGTAAAGATTTGAACTTGAGCATCTAGCTCAGAACAGACTTGATTATGTTCAAAGAAAAATGAAGTCTTAGTTGTAAATGGATTTGGATAATTTAGTACATGATCTAAAGCAATATTTTCTTGTTCTTTTACCGTAAAATGAATTGTACTTTCAACAGAATTATTGTTAATATCCCAAGCTTTTAAAGTTAATTTATGTTCACCAGCAGCAATAGGAGGGAATGTATAGGTTATCTGTCCTTTTTGGTACGAATCCAAATCAGCTGTATAATAATTATTTAAAATAATTGGATTAGCTGTTTCATTATCCAATATCGCTGTTATGTCATGCCCGATACCATTTCCTACTGTATTTATCCCATTGTCATCTTCAATTTTTGCAAATAATGTTGGGGTTTCATTTGTAATTCCCCCATCTGCAAATTTCTCTTCATTTAAATACATTTTAATAGTTGGTGCTTGATTGTCAATAACACCATTTGGGTCAATTCCTCCAATAATAAGACGTTGATCATCTCCACCAGCATCATAATTAGATGTTAGGTCAGTAGTATTTGCATAATAACTGATTTTTCCATTTCCATAGCTGTAATTAATGTCTTTTGGTGTAACAAAAGTAAATGAAAAGTAACCATTTTTAACACTAACCTGACCTTTGAAAATTGCATTTTTTTGAAGATCAAAAGGAATGATTGGTGAATTAACATCTTGTCCTAATGTCGTTAATGCTTTCGGTTTGTCGAAAATAGTAGGACTTAATACTCCATTGAAGTTTGAAATGATATTGTTATTCATATCGGTTAAATGCCCTTTAATTGTGACTTTACTCAAAGCTTTTATTGTATCTATTTGAATGTCTGGTGAAAGTGAATTAATACTGTCAGTTACCACTTTCATGGTTGGTAGAGCAATTTTTAAAGCTGGATCTCCAATTAATGTGAAGCAACGTTTGTTTTCAGATGGAGATGCTTGATTCTTAGTGTTTTTAATTATTTCTCCAAATGTTTGAGGTTGATAATTCAAATCCCTTTTAAATACATTTTCATAAAATTTATTAATGATATCTGTATTGATTGAAATGTAAATGGAACGAGTTGTCGTCATAAGGGCGATTGAAGAACCTGTAGGATTTAAGGAAGCCCATTCGCCTGCAGAAACTCTAGCAGGATCATCGAATTTTGTAAATTCGCAAGTGGCAGAAACTAATAAGTTTAATTTGTTAATGTTGTTCCAGCTTTGAATTTGAGGAATCGTTATTACCCTTTCTTCTGCAACACCAACTTCGCCTCCATGACCAATGTAGTTAATAATGAGTGCTCCATTTTGAACTCTATCTGATATAGCGTTAAAAACATCAGGATATCTTTGTCCTCCTGCATTTGTGACTTGGGTGAATGCATCTAAATATAATTTGTCGCAATTCACGTCTGTATGATTAGATGTGACATAATTATAATTTGGTTCTGCATCTACAGATACAAATTGTCCGCCTTGTTCATCATCAGAAATTAACACATATTTTTGTCTCCAATCTCCAAAAGTGTTATTGGATAAGGAAGAATTACAACAATTTGAAGAAGAATATAAACTCGAACCATTTTTCATGTAATGTTCAATTTTGTTTACTTGTTCTGTTGCAATTTGATTTGAAGAAATTAATAGTCTACCAACACCTATATCAACATGATCAGCGTCGTCAAATGAATCAGAGTCATCTAATAAACCAAAGTAATCATCTGAAACTAATGCTGATATATGATTTTCAGAATTTATTGCTTGATAGGTTGGGACATAATTATTGTTATTGGCAACTCTATTTTTTGGATCAAATGTTCCATCGCCAAAAAGTAAAAGGTATTTTGGTGCTGAGGTTGGATCTAATAAGGATCGATCATAAAACATTTTCATGAAGCGTTTTATTGCGGTAGGATCTAGCATCCCTGAGCTGAATTCATTATAAACTTGTTCAGTTGTTACCACATGAACAGTTGTACCATTAGCTCTATGAAGATTAGCCAGTCTATTTGCTTCGGAAGTGAATTCAGGATGAGAAACAATTACATAATCAACTTGAGATAATGCATGTAAATTTTGATAACTGATATTACCGACTTTTTCAGGTGTGAAAAAAGTTAAACCATCACTAGCAACAAATTCTCTTAGAGAGTCTGTTTCTAATCTAAAAACAAAAGTAGAATTTGAATAATTTCCATTTATATCAATAGGTTGATGACGATTAGTAATATCCCAAACGAAACCAGATGAAGAGAAATTAGAAAGTGTAAATTCACTTACTTTTGAATTTCCAACGGAAAGTAAATCTCTAAAATTATATTGGTTTCCTAATTGCACTAAATTTCTCCTAGTGTTTATTAAAATGTTGTCTAAATAAGTCAACGTAGAAGGATTGGTTCGAGTGACAATAATATTTAAAGGAATTGAACTTGAATTTGCATTTATTTGAAACGCAACATTTGCTCTACTATATGAATCGGTAGAAGCTGAAGGTAAATTTGCAGAATAAACCTGACTTCCATTTATTAAATATTTATGTGTAGATGTGCTTGTAGAACTTGAGTTCGTAGCCATTGATATTGCAAATGTTACAGGTGTTGCATTGACAATGCTTGGTATATCAAAATTAAAAGATTTTGTTAGTTCGGTATCAAATTCTTCACCATACCATCTTTGTCCTCCGCTCATTAATGATTTTGTGTCAACTTCATGATTTGTATAGTAAGAGTATGAATTGACATTATTTGTTATCGTTCCAGAAGTTGAATTGATAGTGTTAATTCTTAATGGTGTATTTGAAGGATTGATATTGATGAAGTAATAAGAATAATCAGAATAGATATTTTGATCATAATTAAAACTAGTTAAATTTGAATTTGGGTACCACCGAGTAGGTCCCCATCCATAAAACAGAATGTAGTCGTTATCGTTGAACTGACCATCTGAATCTCCGGAAATGAATATTGCGTTTTTAGCTAAATCATCTGTAGAAGGAACTGAATTTAATTCAGGTAATTTTCCATCACCATTTCCAAAAATATTAATGTTATTCGGATTTAAGTTAGATGTATTGATGCCACATGATTCTAAGAAAGATTTATCTATTTTATAGATACCGCTTTTGCTAATTTTTATTTTATACCAAGTACCACTTCCAGATGCTAATACAGAATTTGTAGCGTAATTTTTCTGAAGTGATTTTTCTGCATTTTTATTGTTTGAGAAATCTAAACTAATGGTGTTTATTTTTTTTATAATCCCATTTTCTTGTATAAATGGAAATAATTGAAGAGTGAATTTTTCAGTTTTTTGAACTGTAATGATCTTTAATTTGTAATCCAGGGTAGTAGGTATCGTTAGAGCTTCTTTTTTTAGGTAATTAATTTCTTCGGAAGCACATGCGATAGTCGTATATGAAGATAATTGTATATTATTAAATGAGTTGGCATCTTTTTCCCAATAATAAAAAGGTTTATTATTAGAATAAGTTTGATTTTGAATTACTGGAATTTTAATTTTTTCTTCGTTTAAAATAATTTCTCTAGGTGTCTCCCAAGGAATAGTAATAACCTCTTGAGCAACACTTATAGAATTAATTCTTACGATTATAAAAAGTATAAAAAAATATTTTATCATATTTAATCTTATTTGTAACTTCATACTGCAAATATGGACATCATTTCTAAAAAACATAAAATAAAAACGTAATTAATCTTTGAATATTTTAAACCTTTTACAATATTTGTAACCTTTTAGGGATGATAAACGTTATAGGTTATTGAATTTCATTTATTTCTATTAGTCGAATAAAGATGAATATAAAACAAATTTTAACAGTGGTTTTAGTGGTTGTTTCAAGTCAATGTGTTTTGGCTCAAGACCCTACGTTTACTCAGTTTTATGCGAATCCAATTTATTTAAATCCTGCTTTTGCCGGTTCAAATAATTGCCCTCGTTTTGCTGTGAATTATAGAAATGAATGGCCAAATTTATCTGGTAATTATGTAACTACAAGCGCCTCTTATGATCAATATGTAAAAAATATTTCTGGAGGAATAGGAGTTTTAATTACAAATGATCAACAAGGTAAAGGAACAATTCAAACTTCAATGTTAGGATTAGTTTATTCTTATCATGTTAAGGTAAATAGAAAGTTTTCATTAATGTTTGGAGCTAGAGCTTCATGGTATCAAAAAACATTGGATTGGGATAAATTAACGTTTGGAGATATGATTGATCCTAGAAAAGGATTTATTTATGCTACTGGTGATGTGCCAAGAGGAGGAAAGAGAGGTTTCTTTGATGCTTCTGCAGGTGTTGTTGGTTACAGTAAAAATTTCTTTTTTGGATTTGCGTCTCATCATTTGAATGAGCCTAATGAATCAATGATTATTGGTAATTCTAAGTTGCCTATGCGTTTAACAGGACATATGGGGGCTGAAATTAAATTAGGTAAGAAGTCAAGATACAATAATGGAACTTCAATTATGCCAAATGTCATTTATCAATATCAACAAGGTTTTCAAGAGTTGTGTATTGGTACTTATATTAAGCACAATGTTTTTACAACAGGTATTTGGTTTAGAAATAAAGATGCATTTATTGTTTCTTTAGGTATCAATTCTAAAAATTTTAAAATAGGTTATAGTTATGATGTAACAGTTTCTAAGTTAAACAACGGAACGTCTCATGGTTCACATGAAATTTCTTTAGGATTAAACTTAAATTGTAAAGCAAAACCAACAACTTTTAGGACGATTGCTTGTCCTTCTTTTTAAAAAAAATAAAAAAAAGTGTAACTTTTATTGTAGTTAACGTTTATATAGTAAATTTGCATTTCTGAAATAATGAATAAACAAAATAAACATATGAAATTACTTCACTATTTTGCGGCGATAATCATGACGACAATGATTGTAAGTTCTTGTCAACGTGAACGATCATCTTCTACAGGTTGGGAGTACAATGATCCAAGAACTGGAGGTTTCCAAAAAATGCCATTTATGGATCAAGAAACTGGACCAGGTCTAGTAATGATTGAAGGTGGTACTTTTACAATGGGACGTGCAGAACAAGATGTTATGTATGATTGGAACAATCGTCCAGCTAGAGTTTCTGTATCTTCATTCTACATGGATCAAACAGAAGTAACAAATTTTCACTGGTGTGAGTATTTGTATTGGATTTCTAGAGCATACGAAACGTATCCAATCGTTTACAAAAATGCTTTACCTGATACAAACGCTTGGAGATCTCCATTAGGATTTCAAGAGAAATTTGTTGAGTATTATTTGAGACATCCAGCTTATAGAGATTATCCTGTTGTTGGTGTAACTTGGTTACAAGCTTCTGATTACTGTAAATGGAGAACTGACCGTGTTAATGAGTATATCTTAATTCGTGAAGGTGTATTAGATTTCAACATTGAGCAAAAAGATGAGGCTACTTTTAATACAGAATCATATTTAGCAGGACAATACGAAGAAAAAGTATTAAATAATTTACAAGATTTAAACCCTTCTAAAGCGAATGGTAAAAAATTAGGAACTCGTATTGTTAGAATGGAAGATGGTATCTTATTACCACGTTACAGGCTACCAACTGAAGCTGAATGGGAATTTGCTTACTATGGTTTAGTAGGTAACTTACAAGAGGGAACTGAATTAATTACTGACAGAAGATTATACCCTTGGGATGGTCACTGGGTTCGTAATGATGAAGAGCAATTTCAAGGTTCAATTCGTGCTAACTTTGTTCGTGGAACAGGGGATTACATGGGGGTTGCTGGAAACTTGAACGATCAAGCGGATGTTACAGCTCCAGTTGAATCTTATTGGCCAAATGATTATGGTTTATACCATATGGCGGGTAACGTTTCTGAGTGGGTATTAGATGTTTATAGACCATTATCTTCTGAAGATTTTGATGAGTTCAGACCATTTAGAGGAAATGTATTTAAAACAAAATTATTGAACAATGCAGGGTCTACTGAGATTAAAAATGCAACTGTACAATTTGATGTTCATGGAATGAAAGAATACTTAAATGAATTTGAGAGAGTTCGTTACCAAAGAGTTTCTGCTCAAAAACATGATCCAAATGATACTGTGATTCCTGTAGGAATTTCTAAAAATGTTCAATCTAGAAATCCAGACGTTAAAGGTCATGCTCCAGATCCATTTTATGTTTCTCACGGAAATGTTAAAGACTCAGTTGAGTTGAAATTGTTAGCAAAAATTAATCACATTATCGATTTATCTATTATTGATAAAAACAACAAACACGATAATGAAGCTGCAGCTAGAATTCAAGATGAATTATTTGATGGTATTTTTGCAGAAGAATTAAGAGTTGGTCCAAGTGGAGAAGAGTATGCTTTCGAAATTATCTCTATGTTGAGAGAAGGTTTTACAGCTTTCATTACTGATACTCCAGGTAAATTGAAATATAGAAATGTAACTGAAGAGGAAAATATCGGTCGTTTAAATTATAGAAAAGACGATTATATTGATTACTTAGATGGTGATATTGAAAGTTCAATTTATTACCAAAATGATGATATCAAAAACAAAATTAATCAGGCAAGTCGTGACCCTAATTTAATTATGTACCAAAGCCAACACGAAGAGTTTGGTTTAGATGGTCAACAAGTTAAACCAGGTGATAGAACTTCATGGCCAACAACATTGGTTTCTGATAAATCAAGAGTTTACAAAGGTGGTTCATGGAAAGATAGAGCTTATTGGTTAGTAGGTGGTTCTAGAAGATTCTTAGATGAAGATAAATCACTTTCAACAATTGGTTTCAGATGTTGTATGGATCGTTTAGGAAGTCCTATCGGAATGGGAGTTGCTAGAGATAGTAAGAAATAAAAAAATATTTTTTAAATTAAACCCGTTGAAAGACGGGTTTTTTTATGTTTAAAAATGGAGAAGTTATATAAATTATTTTACGAAACGTCTGGTATTTGTACCGATTCAAGAAAAATCACAAAGGATTGCTTGTTTATTTGTTTGAAAGGAGAAAATTTCAATGGAAATGTTTTTGCTGAATCAGCAATTGAAAATGGTGCGAAATATGTAATTAGTGATGAACGAAATTATTGTAATGAAAAGACTATTTTTTACGTTAATGATGGATTGATCTTTCTACAAAAATTAGCAAATCATCACCGAAATAAATTTTCAATTCCAGTTATAGGAATCACTGGTAGTAATGGTAAAACGACTTCAAAAGAATTAATAAGTTGTGTTTTAGCAACTAAATACAATGTGCTTTTTACTGAAGGGAATTTAAACAACCATATCGGAGTACCTTTGACTTTATTGAGGTTGAAAGCTGAACATGAGATTGCAGTGATTGAAATGGGTGCAAACAAATTCTTTGACATCCAAGAGTTAACTGAAATTGCAGAACCAACATTAGGAATAATCACCAATATTGGAAAAGCACATTTAGAAGGCTTTAAAAATTTTGAAGGCGTTTTAAAAACGAAGAAAGAATTGTATGATTCGATTGAAAATTCTAATGGTAAAATAATCATTAACAATGATGATTCGATTTTAAAAGACATTTTACCTTCAGGGATAAATGTTATATCATATGGTGAAGCAAATGATTCTGATATTCAAGGTGAATTAGTTAATATGACTCCATTTGTTGAATTTAAATGGCAATCGAATGGTTATGATTCACCAATTATTTCTACAAATCTGATAGGGAAATATAACTTTTATAATTTTTTAGCAGCCATTGCTTTTGGGGTGCAATTTGAAATTGATCCTCAATTAATAAACAAAGCGCTCGAAACATATAATCCAACAAATAATCGTTCTCAAGTTAAAGAAACAGCTAAAAATAAGTTGATTTTAGATTGTTATAACGCTAATCCGACAAGTATGAAATCAGCACTTGAAAGTTTTGCTCAGATTCCAACAAATGAGAAAACTTTTATAATTGGTGATATGCTAGAATTAGGAGAAGAATCAATAAAAGAACATGAGAATATTATTGAATTGATCGATCAACTAAATTTAAAGGGTTTTTTTGTGGGTTCAATTTTCAAAACAATACTAATTGAAAACAATAATGCATTTGACTCACGAGAAAATGCTGAAGCATACTTCAATGACAATCAATTTACAGATCAACTAATATTACTAAAAGGTTCGAGAGGGATTGGTTTAGAAAAACTTGAAAGTTTATTTTAAAAAAAAAGGTGCCTGATCGAAGTCGTAGGCACCTTTTTTAGTTTATTAAATCCTTGTGTTTATCCAAGAACTGCTAATTTCTCTTGAAGCATATTCTTTAGATTTGTGTTTTCTAATTGATTCCCAAATCTCATCAATTCCATGCTCTAAAGCTTCTTTTTCTTCTTCCATGGCAGAATACATGATTTTTGGATCTTCAAAATAATGTTTAACAAAGTTTGTGTCAAAATTTCCACTCACAAATGCTTCATGTTTCAGTACATATTTACCAAAGTCTAAAGTTGTTTTAATTCCTGAGATTTGATATTGATCAATCGCCTGGATTGTTCTTCTGATAGCATCTTCTCTCGTTTTCCCCCAAACTACTAATTTAGCAATCATAGGATCATAATAGATTGGAATATCCATACCTTCCACAAATCCATCATCAACTCTTACACTTCTTCCTGAAGGGATTCTATAGCGTTTTAAATTTCCGATATCAGGCACAAAGCCATTTAAAGTATCTTCAGCATATACACGAACTTCGATTGCATGTCCTTTAATGTGTAATTCATCTTGTGTTTTTGGTAAATTTTCACCTCTTGCAACAAGAATTTGCCATTCCACTAGATCTAAACCTGTAATTTCTTCTGTTACTGGATGTTCAACTTGAAGACGTGTATTCATTTCTAAGAAATAAAATTTCAAATCGGCATCTAATAGAAACTCTACTGTTCCTGCACCTTCATAGTTACAAGCTTTACAAACAGCAACTGCAGCCTCACCCATTTGTTTTCTTAATTCTGGAGTTAAGACAGCACTTGGAGCTTCTTCGATTACTTTTTGATGTCTTCTTTGGATGCTGCATTCTCTTTCAAACAAATAAACAGTGTTTCCTGCTCTGTCAGCGAATACTTGAATCTCAATATGTCTTGGCTTTGTAACAAATTTTTCGATAAATACTGCGTCATCACCAAAAGAAGATCTAGCTTCATTTTGAGCAAGTTTCATTTGCTCTGTAAATTCTTCAGAATTTTCAACAAGTCGCATTCCTTTACCACCACCTCCAGCGGAAGCTTTAATCAAAATTGGGTATCCAACTTCTTCTGCAATTTTAATGGCTTCATTTATATCTGAAATAGCGCTATCAACTCA